>Ga0105046_10004530_pt1 | contig 22123 bp, 22 predicted proteins | sample MAT03_FD_78385 | JGI IMG/M metagenome (GOLD analysis project Ga0105046, IMG submission 78385) | Freshwater microbial communities from Lake Fryxell liftoff mats and glacier meltwater in Antarctica - MAT-03 (megahit assembly) | ecosystem: Environmental > Aquatic > Freshwater > Ice > Liftoff...
ACCTTGACGGTGCCGTTGAGGATGACCATGCCGTCGACGACAGCGATGGTGATGTCTTCGCCCTGGAGGGTGGTGGCCATCGTGAGGGTCACGACGGTGGCGGCGTTCACGCGGCCTGAGACGACGTGATACTTGAGGATGTCGGCCAACGCGTCGGGGTCGGCCAAGAGGGCGTCGAGGGTGCCCGCGGGCAGGGCGGCGAACGCGGCATTGGTCGGCGCGAAGACGGTGAAGGGCCCTGGCCCGGCGAGGGTTTCGGCGAGGCCAGCGGCGATGACGGCGGCCTCGAGGGTCGAGAAGTCGGCACCGGCGACGACGATGTCGGTGATGGTGTTGGAGGCGGGCTCCTCGGGCGGCAGGAGCACGCCATTGATGACGTGGATGATACCGTTGTCGGCGGCGATGTCGGTCATGGTGACCTTGACGGTGCCGTTCAAGATGACGTCGCCGTCGACGACCGCGATGGTGATGTCTTCGCCCTCAAGGGTGGTGGCCTTGCTGAGGGTCACGACGGTGGCGGCGTTCACGCGGCCTGAGACGACGTGGTACTTGAGGACATCGGCCAACGCGACGGGGTCGGCGAGGAGCGCGTCGAGGGCGCCTGCGGGCAGGGCGGCGAACGCGGCATCGGTCGGCGCGAAGACGGTGAAGGGCCCCGGTCCGGCGAGGGTTTCGGCGAGGCCGGCAGCGATGACGGCGGCTTCGAGGGTATCGAAGTCGCTACCGGCGACGACGATGTCGGTAATGGTGTTCGATTTGACTGGCGGGTCTTTGTCATCGTCGCCGCAAGCGGCACCGAAGAGCATTGCTCCGCCCAGGAAGAGGGCCATTCGAGTTGCGAACCGGGTCATGTCGTTCTCCTTTACTCAGGGGGCCACCAGGCCCGTTGAACGACACCCTATGTGATCCTTTTGGCCGTTTTCAAGATGTTGTCGATATTTTGTCCATGTTTCGTGTGGCGCCTGAAGGGGCGGGGACCCACGACGTGAGTGGACTTCTGATCGAGTCGAGTCAGGTTTTGTCCAGATTCATGAGCCCACCCAGGGAGCGCGCCTCAGGCGACGAGCGCCTTGACCCCGAGGGCTATCAGCACGACGCCACCGACGATGAGTGGACGGCGTCCAAGCCAACGCGCGAGGAGACGCCCACCGAGCACGCCCACTAGCGACAGGATTGCCGTGACAAGGCCAATCCAGGTCGCGGTCACAGCGATGGGCGCGTGCATGAGGCCGATGCCGACGCCTGCGGCCAGCGCATCGAGGCTGGTGGCGATCCCCATTCCAAGGAGTGCTGGCCAGGCTGGCACGATCGTCAGCTCGGTCTCGCCCCGCGCCCCTTCCCAGATCATCTTCACGCCGAGCGCGACCAGGATGACGAACACGGTGATGGCGATCGCGGTCGGCGGCAATGCGATCCCGGGCAGGCTCGCGACACCCCAGCCGGCGAGCGTCATGGCGGCCTGGAAGGCGCCGAACACGAGTGGCGGGCGGGCGGCGTAGCGGCGTTCGCCGGTCGGTAACAAGGCGCCGATGACGATCGAGAGGGCGAGCGCATCCATCGCGAGCCCGAGCGCGAGGGTCAGGTCAAACAGCGTCGGCATCAGCGATGCGCTCCGCACGGGGCAGAGAGTGGTCTATCGTAGCACGCACAGCGGTCTTTATCGGGACGACGAGACGCCGTGTCGAGCGACAAAGAGCCCAACCAACTCTACCTCGGCGGGCCGGCGTCGGCATCGACCTCTGAACCGGACGCTGATGCGTCAGCGGCGTCAGCGGCGCTGGCGGTCCAACGACTCCCTCAGCCTTGCGAGTGATTCGTCGACCTCCGCCACCTGCGTATCGTCCAGCGCCGGGTCGCCCTCATGGCGTGGCTCATGGTGCGCCTCGGCCTCCGACTCGGTCACGTCGTACAGCGCGCGCGCCGCGTCGAGCAAGTCAGCAAGCTCGGCCACGCGCCGCCCCGACGCATGCTCGAGCGTGTTCGTCGCTGACAGCTTGCGGGCGAGGTATTTCGCCGACGCGACCGCCCGCTGGAAGGCGGCCTCGGCAGGTGGGAGGAGGTCGAGCTCTGATTCGTGCACGGCGGACTCCGGTCGTTCGTTCCGCATAGCACCACAAGACCCGCGCGTTCGGCAACGGGACCTTTGGCGACACTACGATGTACCTGTCGCTCTTGAAGCTGCCGCCGTTCACGCAGACCCGCGGGGTCGAGCGGGTGCAGGTTGGCGTCGCCGGGTCGCCGTGGCCGCCCGAGTGACGCCGCGCAAGCCGCGCAATCCAGAGTTCCGTGTTACTCACGGGCGGTGACCACTGCCATCGCCCGCGGGCCGCGCCTTCGCATCGTCGCCATCAACGACGTCTATCAGCTCGACAACTTCCCGCGGCTGGCGACCCTCATCGCCGACCTCACGCGCGCCGACCCGGTCGACCGGACCCTCGTCACGCTGGCGGGTGACTTCCTCGCGCCGAGCCTCCTGTCGTCGCTCGACCAGGGCCGCGGCATGGTCGAGGTGCTCAACGCGATCGGCGTGACGCACGTCACGTTGGGCAATCACGAGGACGACATCGAGGTGGGCGCGCTGCGGCAGCGGGTGGCAGAGCTGCACGCGCTGTGGCTCGGCACCAACACCCCGGAGTTCTCGCCGGCGCTCGCCGCGAGCGACATCGTCAGGGTGCGGTCCCCGATGGGGGAAGAGGTACGCGTGGGCCTCATCGGCGTCGTCGTCGACGACCCGACCCTCTATCGTCGCCCGCCGTTCGGTGGCACGCGTCTACTGCCCGCCCGCGCGACCGCCCGCACGGTGGCATCGGCGCTCGTGCGCGACGGTCTTGCCGACCTGGTGATCCCGCTGACGCACCTGCCGATCGCCGAGGATCGCCTGCTCGCGAAGGAGCAGCGCTCGCCGCCGTTCCGGGTGATCCTCGGGGGGCACGACCACACCGAAGTGCTCGAGTGGGTCGACGGACCTTGGGGCACGTGCATCGCGAAGGCCGGGCACGATGCCGCCCGCGCGATCATCGTCGAGCTCGCATGGCCTACCCCGTTGCGCGATGCGACCGGTCACGCGCACGCGGCGAGTCTGCAGGTGCGCCTCGAGCCGGTCATCGGCTTCGCAGAAGATGTCGCCATACGAGCGATCGTCGACCGCCTGATGGTGCGCGTGCGCGAGGTGCAGGACGCGACGCTCATGCGGTTGGCCCCCGGCGAAGTGCTGTCGTCGGTCGGTAGCCGCAACCGTCAGACCTCGCTCGGGCAGTTCTTGTGCACGCGCCTGCGCGACGTGCTCGGCGCCGACGTGTGCCTCTTGAACGGGGGCGGCATCCGTGGGGCGCGCGACTATCGAGAACGATTCACCTATGCCGATCTCGAGGTCGAGTTGCCGTTCGACAACGAGATCGTCGTGGCACAGTTGCTCGGCAGTGAACTCCGCGACGCGGTCGCGATGTCACGAGCAGCCGGCGAGTCGGGCGGCTACCTGCAGGTCGACGACGGCCTGGCGGTCGACGCCACCGACGTCGTCACCGCGATTGGCGGCGTAGCGCTCGACCCGCAGCGGACCTACCGCGTGGCTATAATGCGCAACCTGCTGCTCGGCATGGATCGCATCGGGCCGCTCCTGCGCGTCGGCATCGAACGTCCCGAACGGATCCCCCCGCTCGGCTGTGGGCGCGAGGTCAAGGTCGTGCTGGTCGACGCCTTCGGCGCGCTGCTGGCCAAGCAGGTCGGGTTCGAGCGGGTCGACACGAATCACGATGGGGCCCTGTCGCTGGGCGAGATCTCCGCGGGCTTCGAGGACTGAGATAGCCGTGTTCGGGTCGGGACCTTTGGGGCGTGCTGCCCCAGGCGGGACACGGCTTGCCGTTCGTGCCCCGTCCGGGTCGCGCGCGTCAGGCGCTCTATATGCGGATCGTCTTTGTCAGCACGAGCACCAGGAAGACGACAAGCAGCACGCCGATGAGCCCGCTCGGACCGTAGCCCCAATTGCGGCTATAGCCCCAGCTGGGCGCGACACCGATGACGAGCAGGACGAGGATGAGGATGAGTAGCCATGACATAGGACCTCCCGTGCCGAGCGCGTCGGCGGTTGCACGCAGGCTCGTGTGCAAGGCTTCGGCCAGCTCGGTCACTTATGCGTCGGGTTGCTCGTCAGGGCGCTCTGGAGGAGGGCGCGGCCGAGCCGGTCCCGGGCGTCGCGGTCGCGTTCGGGGGTCTGGGTGTGACCGAGCGCACCCCAGAGCGCATGGGCACCGAGCGCGTAGCCCCAGGACGCGGCGATCCCCAGGACGAGCGTTGTCTCGAGCGTGGCCCGATCCGGCGCCGCCGCCCCGAATGCGGTCTGGAGCCGTGCCTCGAGCGCGTCGCAGACGATGCGCAAGCCCTGCTCTTGATGGAAGTAGGCGTCCGGCCCGTCGAGCCGACGTGTCAGTAACGCCCACAACACGAGCCGCCCCGCGGTCGCGTTGCGCAGCTCGTCGAACACGAGCGCAATCCACGAGCCCGGGTCGAGCGGGCCGTCCTCGGCGACGCGTTCGAGCATCAGCGCGCGGAAGCGTTGGATGCCCGTGCGCAGGACCTCCTGCACGAGCGCTTCGTAGCCACCGAAGTAGTGCACGACCAGCGTGTGGCTCACGCCGGCCAGACGCCCGATGTCCTTCAGGCTGACCGCGTCGGGGCCACGCTCGGCGATGAGCTCGCGCGCGGCTTCGAGGATGTGCTCACGCGCCGCCTCGGGTGAACGCCTGACACGTGGCGTGGTTCGACGGGTCGACATGGCGACGAGCGCTAGCAGACGCTTTCCGCCATGACAACCTCGCCCTCGCCCGGCGTGCAGCGCGAGAAAAGAAGGTACCGCGGCACCGTGCCCACCTGACACGAGACCGCGGTGCTCCCGACGTCACGCTATTGCGGGAGCGAGGCGTCGGGAGAATCGATCAGGTGCGTATGACGCGCACATGATCTGAACGGGCTTGCGAGGCCCGTCTCGAGGAGGGCCGCGCGCCGACCCAGCGTGCGCGACCTCGTGGTCATGTTCCGTTCCAAAGAAGCGTTTCGAGGACGCCCGCGATGGGGCGCCGGACCGACCAAGACAGGGCTAGCACCCCCGAGAATGGCCGCGCAATCACCGCCTGAGCGACGTCAGAGAGCGCTCAGAGACGGCGCTGCCACGCCTCCGGAAGCGGGGTCGCGACGGTCGCGCGGCAGGGGGCTTGCGACGCGTGGGTTGCGCGATCGCCGGCGCCGCCTTAACCTCTGTAAGTTTTGCAGGTTGCTGTCACATTTCTCCTTGATGACGGACGCCGTCTCGAGCTCGCGCCTGGCGACATCGTGGGCCGGATGGCCCGTGCCGCCGCGCGCATCGAGGATCCACGCGTCTCCGAGGCGCACGCCATGGTGTCCTTGCGAGGCGCCGAGCTGAAGCTGCTGGCGCTGCGCGGCCGGCTCTCGGTCGATGGCAAGCCCAAGACCGATGTCGTGCTCTCGCCGGGGCTGCGCATCACCGTCGCCGGCTACTTCGGGCTGACCGTCGTGGCGGTCGACCTGCCGAGCGAGGTGCTGGCGCTGATCCCGGTCGACCTCCCCGACGAAGCGATCGGTACCCACGGCGTCGTTGCGATCTTCCCGGCGAGCCCGTCGCTCTTGCGTCCCGGCTTCGACCCGGCGGCGGCGGCGCATGTCTGGTCGGAGGACGACGTCACGGTGCTGCGCCTCGCCGACGACGAAGCTCGGCTCGTCGATCGGCGCCTCGTCCCCGGTGACGGGTTCGATGTCGACGGTATCCACTTCCGCCTCGACCTCGTGCCGCGCGCAATGCTCGAAGCACGCCCAACCCGCGATCGGGGTCGCTTCGAGACGCGCTTGAAGCTCATCCTGAAGTTCGACCTCGTGCGCATCCACGGCGCTGATGGACGCAGCGTGGTGCTCGATGGGATCGCCGCGCGGATGGTCTCCGAACTCTACGAGATCGGCGCGCCGATCGCCTGGCAGGAGGTCGCCCGCCTGCTCTGGCCGAGCGAGGACACCACCACACCGGCCCTTCGCCAGCGCTGGGATCAATTGATGACACGCGTGCGCATGCGGCTGCGTGAAGCGGGGATCCGCTCGGACCTCGTGCGACCTTCGCATCGTGGCCTGGTCGAGCTCCAGCTCGGGCCCGAAGACGAAGTCGAAGACCTGACGTGACCGCCTGGGACGACCCGGCGATGTCGCGCGATGTCGCGCCGGGCCCGGATCCCGCGGTGACGCCACGCACGCTCGGTCGCGGCGGTGAAGGCGTCGTCGTCAGTGGGCGCGACCGGCATCTCGCGCGTGAGGTCGCCTGGAAAGTAGTCGCCGCTGACGACCCACGCGGGCAGGTGCGCCTTCGCCACGAAGCGCGCGTGCTGGCGATGTTGGAGCATCCGGGCATCGTGCCGGTCTACGACCTGGTCGCCAGCGACGGGGCGCTGCGCATGGCGACGCGCTATGTGCGCGGCCGCACCCTGCGCGCGCTCATCTATGATCCCGCGACCGGGCCGCTCGCGTTCCGGCGCGCGTCCTCGCTCAGGCCTTTGCGCCACGGGCTGGCCCTGGCCGAAGCGCTGGCGTTCGCGCATGCGCGCGGTGTCGTGCACCGCGACGTGAAGCCCGACAACGTCATGGTCGGCGAGTTCGGCGAGACCCAGGTGATCGATTGGGGGCTCGCTGTGGTGCTGGCCGACGACGATGCGATCGGTGGCGTGAGTGGCACGCCGCGCCACATGAGTCCCGAGCAGGCGCGCGGTGAACGTCCCACGCCGGCCGTCGATGTGTGGGGGCTCGGCACGATCTTATATGAGCTCGTCATGCGCCGACCGCTTTGGCCGGAGGAGGATGCGGACAGAATCCTCGGAAGCATTCGCCGCGGGGATCGGCCGGCGATCGACGGGGCTGGCTTGCCGCCCGAGCTGGTGGCGATCCTCGAGCGCAGCCTGGCGACGATCACCGAAGCCCGCTATCCGGATGCGCGCGCATTCGCCGACGACCTCGCGGCCTTCCTCGATGGCCGCATCGTCAATGCTCATGACTACAGCGCCTGGGATGCGTTGCGGCGGTTCGTACGAGCCCGGCGACTCCCGCTCGGGATCGCGGCCGCCGTGCTCGTGACGCTGATGATCGGCCTGCCGCTCGCGTTCAACCGCATCAGGGCCGAGCGCGACGAGGCCGTCACCGCGCGCGAGGAACGCACCGCCGCCCTCGTGCGTGCCGAGACCACCGTCGCCATTGGCGAGCACGCGGCCGGCCAGCGACCCGAGGCCGAGCGCGCCGCCATCAACGTGCTCGCGCTACAAGCGAGCCCGGAGGCCCGGGGCATTCTCGCGGCCCTCGCGCGTGCACCCCGCTTCGAGCTGCTCGGCGCGCTGCCGGCGGCCGCGCTGCACGATGAATGCCGCGACCTCGCCGTCTCGCCCGATGCGCGCCATGTGCTCTGCGGTCAGCGTACCCACGTCGCGGTCTACGCGCTCGACCTCATGGGCACCAGCGCACGCATCGGCGCACGCGTGTTCGCGGCAAATGGACTCTATCGTAGCGCAACCCTCAGCAACGACGCGGTCTGGCTCACGCGCCGTGACCAGGCGGGTGTGACGCGGGTCGACCTCGCGACCGGCAACGCGACGCAGCTCGAAGGGTGCTCCGCGGTGCTCGTGCCGCTCGGCGAGCGGGTGCTCGACGTGTCCACGATGTGTGCTGCCATCGTCTCCAAGGACGCGACACGGCGCCTCCAGTTTGGCGACAAGGAGGCCTTCCAGAGCGCCGGCGGCGATGCCGACACGCTCGCAGCCCTCGGCCTCGACGGTACGTTGCATGTGCGCGACGCGGGCGGCACCCGTACCGTGGCGACGAGCCTCGCGTCGATCACGCGCGACTATGCCGCCGCCGCCTGGCTCGCGGCCGACGCACGGCGACCGGCCCGACTCTTCGTAGGCTCGACGCGTGGCGAGGTCGTGGCCCTCGAGGTCGCAACGGGCTCCGTCGTTGCACGCATGAAGCTCAGCCCCGACACGATGGTGCGTTCGCTTGCCATCGATGCATCACGCGGGCTCGTGCTGGCGCGCCTCGACTCGGGTGGTGCGGCCATCCTCGATGCCTCGAGCCTTGCCCTCATCGGGCGCTTGCCGCGTGACGAGAGCAGCTGGGCGACACTGCTCGGGCAGGGGCGTGTCGCCACATTCGGCGCGCACCTCTCGTTATGGCGCGTACCGCCCGGCGCGGTCGCGGGGCTCGATGGCCTCACTGGCGTCACAGCGCTAGACCTCGCGCGCGACGGTACTTTGCTCGCGACCTACGAACGCTCCGTTGCCGTCATCGATAGCGAGCACGGCACCTGGCTCGCGGGCACGACCTTGAGCGGACCCGATGCCGGCATCATCAAAGGGGCTGTGCGCCGCGGGCCGGACGTCATCGTCGCGGTCGCCAAGAAGGACACAGGTGACCTGCCAGCGCCGCCCGTGGCCGCATCCACCGACCCGGAATTCCTCGAGATGCGAGGCTTTCGACGCCTCCTGAGCCTCGCCGATGGACGCCTCGTGCGCGCCCCGACCGGGGTGGCGCTCGAGCTCGAGCTACCCGGGTCACCTACGGGGCGGGCCGAGTTCGTGACCCTCGATGACAAGCGTGTCGTCGATGTCGCGCGCGCGGACGATCTGCTGGTGAGTCTCACTTCGATGCCGTCCCGCTTCGCGGTCTGGGACCTGAGTGGCCCGCCGCTCTTGCTGTTCACGTGTCCTGACGAAGGTGCCTCCGCGGTCGGTCTCGCGGCCACAGCCGACGGCCCGATCGTGCTCACGACCCAGGCCCGGCACGTGCTCGCGCAGCGCGGCGACTGCTCGGTCCGCAACGTCTTCGCACTGCCGCGTGGCGAGCCTGTGCGCGTCGTCGCGACCGCGCAGCTCGAGCACGGCTGGGTGGCCGCCGGCACCCGCGCCGGCGACGTGCTCGTCTGGGACTGGGGCGGCAATCTGCGCGCGACAGTGTCACTGCACCTCGAACCGGTCACCGCGCTGACCCTCGATCCGACCGGGCGGTGGCTCGTCTCGGGGGCTTGGGATGGACGCGTGCGCTTCCTCGACCTCGAGCTCATCGAGGCTCCGGTGGCGGCGCTGACGCGTGCCAGCCGCGTCGGCTGGATGCCCGGCGCGAGCCCACCCGACCCTTGACACGGCCACCCGACCACAGGACGCTACCGCCATGACCACGCCCACCGAGCCCGATCCCCGCTGGAATTCTCAGGTCGAAGGGCCCGACATCAGTCACATCGAAATCGAGGATGATCAGCCCGTGGACAACATGTACTCGGAGAAGCAGCAGCGTCTCCTCACTGAGTCGCTGTACAGCTCATGGCCCGGGCCACGTTCGGGGGAGGGCGGCTATCGACCCTTCCTTGCGACCGCCAACGTCGGCGTCTTCGCGACCGCGCATGACCCGCCGCTCGTGCCTGATGTGCTCGTCAGTGTCGACGTGAGCGTGCACCCCGATGCGGCACACGAGAAGAAGCATCAGACCTACTTTCTATGGGAGATGGGCAAGGCACCCGACGTGGTGATCGAGGTCGTCTCCAACAAGCGCGGCGGCGAGCTCGGCAAACGCAAGCGTGGCTACGAGCGTATGGGTGTGCCGTACTTCGTCGTGTGGGATCCCGAGCGCCTCCTGCGCGAGCGGGAGCTCATGGCCTACGCGATAAGTCCGAGCGGCTACATTCCCATGACCACCGGGGAGCTGAGCCGTCTCGATGGGTTGTCGCTGCGTCCTTGGGAAGGCGCCTACGAAGGCATGGTCGCCCGTTGGCTGCGTTGGTTCGAAGGCGAGACCCTGGTCGCGACCGGCAGCGAGCGGGCCAACGCCGAGCAACAGCGGGCCGACACCGAGCAGCAGCGGGCCGACACCGAGCAGCAGCGGGCCGACACCGAGCAGCAGCGGGCCGACACCGAGCAGCAGCGGGCCGACGCCGAGCAGCAGCGCGCGAATCGCCTCGCGGCCTTGCTTGCAGCCCACGGATTGAGCGCCGACAGCTGAACGTCGCCAGCCCCTTGACAATCCCCGACCGGCTCCTTATTGACAGTTTTGTCAACAGCTCTGGAGTCCGTCGATGAAGCGCCATGCCGACCTGCGTCCTCTCGCCCCCGCGGCGCCCGAGGGGGACGCGACCGAGCTTCTGGCAGTCCGCGCGGCGCTGGCCGGCGATCTGCTCGCGCGCCTGAAGCTCGGCGCCCGGGCGTTGCGCAAGATCCTGGCCGATCCAGACGACACGCGGCAGGTCTTCACGCTCTTCCTGGTGACCAACGTGCGCCACATTCCAGCTTTCCTTGCGCGCTTCGTCGCTGAGCCCGGAGGGGTCGAGCTCCTCTACGAGCGACCCGCCATCGACTCGCGCTCGGTCGACTTCGAAGCGCTTGGTCGCCTCCCGGCCGACACCCTTGGGGGTGCCTTCGCGCGTCACCTCTCGAGCCGCGGCCTGAGCCCGGATATCTTCAAGGCACCGCCGGGCGTGCCGCCCTCGATCGCCTATCTCGCCCAGCGCATGCGCCAGTCGCACGACATCTGGCACGTCATCACCGGCTACGACACCAAGGTCGACGATGAGCTGGCGCTGCTCGCGTTCAGTCACGGCCAATCCAAGATGCCGGGGCCTGCGCTCCTGGCGGCGGTCGGCGCGCTCCGCTTCGCGCTCCAGCACCCGGGCGTCATCGGCAAGGTGATCGACGGCTTCCGTCGCGGCAAGGCGGCCCGTTCGATGATCACCGCTCGCTGGGAGGACCTCTGGACAACGCCGCTCAGCGAGGTGCGCGAGCGCTTCGCGATCCGCCCGCGCGCGGGTCACTGACTGAGTCGGCAACGAAAATCTTGCGCGCCACGCAGGCTGGCTTTAGCTCGGCGGTGATGGACAAGCACGCCCTCGTCGCCCAGATGGTCGCCCACATTCGCCAGAGCATCGGCGTCGCCGTGCGTGAAGGCGCCGCTGCCGCCGACGCCGCCCGCGACGGCGAGGATGCCCAGACGCGGCGCGAGGACACGCGCATGGCGCTGGAGTACGGCGCCCTTGCGGCGGGGCAGTCCAAGCGCGCCGAGCAGGCGCACTTCATGATGTCGCAGCTCGAGGCGTTCCGGCCGGCTCCCGTGCCCAAAGGAGGGCGTATCGATGTCGGCGCCCTCATCGAGATCGAAGACGAGGACAACGGGGTCGGCCGCACGCTCTTCATCGCACCGGTTGGTGCCGGCATCGAGCTGACCGGCCCGGGCGGCGACGGGTTCCTGTCGGTCGTCACGCCCACCTCACCGATCGGTCGTGCGGCGCGTGGCTGTCGGCTCGGGGACTCGATCGACGTGACCGTCGATGGCGAGACGCGCACGTGGGCCATCACCTGGGTCGAATAGGGCGTCACCACACCATTCGTCGCAGTCGCCAAAAAAGCAGCGGTCGCCTGTCAGGTTGTGCCGGGCCTGGCTCTGGAGAAGCAGACGGTCGCAGTGACCGACGCTGAACGAGGAAAACAACGATGGCGACGATTCCTCGAAGGGCGCCAAGGTCTTGGCCGATACGCTCGACCTCGCCACGACCCGGTACCTGCTAAACGACAAGGCGCCGGCCCGCAAGGTCGGCCAGATCGACAACCGCGGCGGTCACTTCTACCTCGCGGTCTACTGGGCGCGGGCCGCGGTGGCTCTCCGCCCGAGCGCGACGCTCGATGCCACCATCGATTGGCTGGCGGCGTCGTTGCGCTGACGCATCCTTGGCTTTGCCCTCACTTGAGGAAACGACCGCACCGACCGTTGAAGGGACGAGCGGCCGCACTTTGGCCGCCGAGGACGTGCGATGGCCTTCTGGTCGAAGAAAGGCGACAAGCCCGCGGATGCCCCGAGCGAGCGGGCCGATCCGGGCGAAGCTGCCCTCGACACACTCGCCTCCATCCTGAGGGCTATCGGCAAGACGGCCTTCTCGCTCGACGGGACCTCGACCGAGTCGATCGCGCGTCGCTTCGATGCGTGGGCGCGGCACATCCTCGTGAGGTCGAGGCCACCTGGTCGCGACGAGCCCGATGCGGGCGAGCAAGAGGGGCAGGAAGAAGCGCCAAAGAACATCGAGCGCGACTGGCCGGGGGTCATCGGCTTCGTGACGGAGCATCGACGGCGCGAGAACCAGCATCTGGCCGAGACGCTGTCCAGCCTGCGCGAAGCGGTGCGCTCTTTCATGCGGGCGGCGACGAAGCTCCGCCAGATCTCGGGTGTCGCCGATGACTCCATGAAGTCCGGGATCGACCGGCTGCGCAAGGCTGTCGAGCAGGCGGCGCCGGTCGACTTGCGGCGCGAGATCATGTCGGTCGCGAGCGAGCTCGAGGCCTTCGTCGAGACTCGCAAGAGGAGCGAGCTCGAGATCACCCAGATGCTCGCCGAGAAGGTGCGGGAGCTGACTGGCCAGCTCGAAGAGGCCAAGAAGGAAGGCGCCACCGACTCGCTCACCCGACTGCCGAATCGCCGAACGCTCGAGGCGGTGCTCGACGAGCTGCTCGAACTCTGCCAGGTGACGGCGCAACCCGTCGCGCTCGCGCTCATCGATGTCGACAACTTCAAGATGGTCAACGACTCGCAAGGGCATGTCGCTGGCGACCAGGTCCTGCGCTTCGTGGCCGACCAGCTCTCGCGCACGTTCCTGCGCAAGTACGACCTCGTGTCGCGCTTTGGCGGGGACGAGTTCTGCGTCCTGCTCCGTGACACCACGGCGGCCGACGCGAAGCGGCTGCTCACCAAGGTGTCGCAGGCCATCGCGGCGGCTCCGACGTTGAAAGAGGGGCCGATCGTGACCATCTCGGTCGGCGTGGTGAACATGGTGCTCGGCGACGAGCCGACGACCCTCATCGAGCGCGCAGACAAGGCCCTCTACCGCGCCAAAAATGCGGGGCGAAACCGCATAGAGGTCGGCTGACTGGTGGGCTTCGCGGACGTTGGCCTCGCCGGGCCTGGACGGGGAGTCTCGCAGCTCGCCAACCATGGCCCGCTCGCGACCGTGTCGACCCCGCGGATGGACATCAAGCCGCTCGCCGCCGGCCCGGACGCGGGCTGTGCGCGATGTGGTTCTCGCTCTCGAGCACGAGATCGGCGAGCACTTCTCTGATTCACGAGCAGCTGACCGAACGCCTTGCGATGGCGCGCGTGATGGATCGCCTGCACGGTCGCTGACCGTCGATGGCGAGACGCGCACCTGGGCCATCACCTGGGTCGATAGGGCGTCACCACACCGTGGGTCGCGGTCGCCGGAAAAAGCGGCGGTCGCCTGTCAGGTCGTGCCCGGCACGACTCTTCAGAAGCAGACGGTCGCAGTGACCGACGCTGAACGAGGACAACGACGATGGCGACGATCGGAATGATGCTGAAGACGACGGTGGTGGCGTTGGTGTTGGCGGGTCCGGTGGCGATGACCAATGTTGCGGCGGCGGCAGAGCCGGAGTCAGCCCCGGTCGCGAGCGAGGTCGCGCCGGCCCCCAGCGGAGTCGATGGCAGCAGCCAGGAGAGCGGGGTCCAGGCCTACTGCTGGTACGAAACCTACTGCAACGTCTACGGCTACTGCTGGACCAACTGGGTCTGCTACTGAGCAACTCCCGCTGCCAGGCGTTGCCACGGGGCCTGGCCCGAGGTTCGATCCGGCACTACCGCTTGCCCCGTGAAGCGACTCTCTATCGACATCTGGTCCGACATCGCTTGTCCCTGGTGCTACGTGGGCAAGCGCCGTCTCGAATCGGCGCTCGCGCGCTTTCCGCAACGTGACCAGGTGGCCATTCGCTGGCACGCCTTCGAGCTCGACCCGGGCGCGCCCAAGGTGGGCGAAGCCAAACAGTCGCATGCCGCCGAGCTGGCCCGGAAGTACGGCACCAGTGTCCAGCAGGCCGAGACGATGATCGGCCGCGTGGTCGACGTCGCGCGCGCCGAGGGGCTCGACTTCCGGTTCGACAAGCTGCGCACCGGCAACACCTTCGATGCCCATCGCCTCGTGCGCTTCGCGGAGACGCGTGGCGCCGCCATGCAGGCCGCGATGACCGAGCGTCTGATGCGCGCGTACCTCAGCGAGGGCGCGACCTTGGGCCATCCCGAGACGCTCGTCGGCCTCGCGGTCGACATCGGGCTCGACGGCGACGAGGTACGTACGATGTTGGCCGATGGCAGCTTCGGGTCCGACGTGCGTGCCGACGAGCAGCGCGCGCAGGCATCTGGCATCACCGGGGTGCCGTGCTTCGTGCTCGATTGGAAGTACGGCATCACGGGCGCCCAGTCGGCCGAGGTGATGCTGAAGGCGATCGAGCAGGCGTGGGCCGAGCTGCCACCTATTGCGACGGAGCCTCAGGCCACCGCTGGCGCCACGTGCGGTCCCGACGGCTGCAACTGAGCGATCGCGAGCTGGGCCTTACCGGAAGGTGTCGGCGAGCTCCTGCTTCTCGACACCGGCAACCGCGCCGACTGACTTGATGCCGCGGAACACCACGATGATGATCAGCACCCGGATGACGATCCCCGTCGTCGGCAGCCGACCCTGCGTATCTATCGTGAGCGCCAACGCGACGATCATGTCGATGACCATGAGCGCAGCCGCCGCTGCGAACGCGAGTCGAGAGCGATAGCGGATCCCGACAAAGCCGAGCACCGCGAGGACCACGCCGGCCAGGAGCGATGGCCAACTGAAGCCCAGGAACGCCAGGAACTTCACGCCCGCCATGCCCAGGATCCCGAGCAGGGCCGAGAGCCCGGCGACGAAGTAGAGCATGCCGGCGGCGAGCTTGATCTGCGTGCGCGGGTCCTGGCGCGTGCCGGCGAGTGGTCGTCCATCGATGAGCAGCGTGAGGCCCTGCGCGAAAAACGCTCCCGAAACGAATCGCACGTGCAGCGTGCGTCCGTCGGGCAGTGGGTAGTCGGCGCCGCGCTTGAGTGCCTTGAAGTTCGGCAGCGGCTCGCCGAGCGGCTGTCCGTCGAGCAGCACCTCGACGTTCTTCCAGATGCCACGCCAACGCAGCACGAGACGCTTTTCGCCGCCCTTGTCGAGGGCGAACCTGTTTTCACGAGCCATTTCAAACCTCGTGCGAGGTTGTCGCTCCGCGCGCCGCCAGTCGTCAATCGAGGAGACGACCCGAACCGACCGGCGCGCATCATGCCATGGCCCGCGGCCGTGGAGCGTGATATCCCGGGCCCATGACAGTCGGACTCCCATTGAAGACCGTCGATCGCAGTGTGCTCGAGCATCCCGTCGAACGGCGCGGCTTCGTGACCGTACCGCTCGACCATGCTGCCGACCCGGCCGCCGCGGGCCCGACGCTCGACATCTTCTATCGGCTCATCCCGGCCCACGGCTCGGCCGTCGACGATCGAACAAAGCCGATCGTCGTGGTGATCAACGGCGGCCCGGGGATCCCCGCGAGCTTCTATCGCCCGCTCGATTACGACTACGCGCAAGGCGCGCTGCGGCCGGGTCTCGACCGCTTCAAGCACCTGCTCCTAAGCCATCATGTGCTGATCGCCGACCAGCGCGGCACCGATGGCAACTCGGCCCCGCTCGACATGGACGACCCCTCCGTCGACCCGGACCTCGTCGCGCGCTTCTTCTCGTCCGATAGCCACGCGCTCGACTACCTCGCGGTCGTGGACGCGGTCGTGCCCGCGGGCGAGGCGTACTTCGTCATCGCGCAGAGCTACGGTGGCCTGCCTGGCATGCAACTCATCGCGCAGCGGGCCCGACGCCAGCCGCGGGGCATCGTCTTTTCGAGCTCTGCCCTGCCGTTCGAGGACCCGCTCGCGTCGATGCGCGCCCGTCGCCGTGAGCAGTTGCGGCTCAATCTCCACCTCGCGACGGTCGTGCCCGACATCGCCGCACGCCTCGACCAGGTGCGTGGGCATCTGGTTGCACTCGGCCTCGACCCGAAGCTCGTGCATGGCCTCTTCGTGTTGCTCGGTAAGGACGTGCCGGGCGTGTGGGAGCCCGGGGTCGTTCGCCGGCTCGACACGATGGGTACCCAGACGCGGGCCCAGATCATGGTCGATGTCGAAGCGGGGCTCGAGCTGCCGAGCCTCCTGAACTACATCCTGTCGTCGGCGAACTTCAGCCCGGGCTGGACCGATCGGACGCTGGCGGCGACGGGTTCACATGAAATCCCGTTCGAAGCCTGGATGATCGATGAGCACGAGATGCTCATGCAGACCGGACAGGACGGCACCTGGCGGGAGGCGATGGTGGCCGCCATCGACCGCGCGCCGCCGCCTGCCACGGCGTTCCCGTCGCTCGCGGAGCTGCGCCAGGCGGTCGGCGAGCGTCAGGTTCTCTTCACCGCGGCCGACAACGACGCATTCGTGCCCGGCGACAGCTATCGGGAATCCGTCGAGCGCTTCATCGTGCCAGGTCACACCGCGGTGCGCACGCTGCCCGGCGGCCACAACGCGATCTTTCTCGAAGCCGGCTACGCGGCTTTCCTGGCCTGGTCGCGCGCCCTCTGACGTAGCCGGCATGCCCGTCGCAACGCTCGCCAACCAAGCCAACCGCGTGAGCAGGCGATTACAGCGGCCAGAGGGTCGCTTGTGACGGCTTGTCGGGATCGTAGATCGCATACCCCTGGGCGCCCGGCACCAGTAGCTGCGGGGCCACGCGGAAACGCGACACGGTCGCTTCGCGCATCTGCCCATCGGGCGTCTCGTAGCTGAACGCGATCTTCATGGGCGAGCGTCCGTTGAGCTTCACACTGGTATTTAGCCAGGCATCGGTGATGACCGCGGGCACCGCAACACCTTCCCGGAAGAGGCGCTTGGCGCGCGCGATGCGCGAGAACCCGTAGGCTGCGAGCGCGCCACCGATGACCGTGAACACCAGGAAGAAAGCGCCGCCGGCGCCGAACGCGCCGAACGCGATGCCGCTCATCACCAGGGGCAGGCCGCCGAACAGCACGCCGAAGATGCGCATGAAGTTGGCGACCGGCTCGGCGCGGCCGACGAAGCCCTTCGGGATCTCGCGCGGGGCGCTCGGCGGTGGGTCGGCGACGAAGCCCTGACGAGGCGCCCGCGCAAAGCCGCCGCCGCCGGCAGAGCCGCCTGCGCGGGTCGCGGCGGGCGCGGGTGCGGGGCGGCCGGCGAGGAGGTCGTCGATGCGCTGCCCGAACGCCTCGGCGTCGCCCAGGCGGCGGCCGGGATCGGGCTCGAGCACGTCGGACAGGAGCGCGCGCACGGGCTCGGAGCTGACGTGGGGCCGCCACTGGAGTCGGTTCTGTTCGTCGACCAACTCGTGAGGGGGTGTGCGCGTGAGCAACACGACGCACAAGACGCCGAGCGCGTAGACATCGCTGGCGGCGGTTGCGCGCCCCGCGAGCTGCTCGGGTGGCATATAGCCAAATGTGCCAGCGACAGTCGAGCCGTCGCCCGCGCTGCGGATGCTCTCCTTGACGGCGCCGAAGTCGATCAACACGAGACGTCCGTCGCCGCGCCGGCGCATCACGTTGGAGGCCTTGATGTCGCGGTGCACGACGGGCGGGGCGAGCCCGTGCAAGTAGGCGAGCACGTCGCACAGCTCGCGGATGATGCCGAGCACCTCCTTTTGGGAGTGGCGCCGGGTCTGCATCTCGCGCTCGAGGGTCTCGCCCTCGATGAGCTCGGTGACGAGGTAGAGGCCGCTGTGGCGCCCCTCGCCGGCCGCGAAGTCGTCGATGTAGTGCGGGATCGCCGGGTGCTCGAGCAGGCGTAGGACGCCCGCCTCGCGCTTGAACTGGTCGTGTGCCTTGAAGTCCTCGAGGCGGCGCACGAGGAGCTCCTTGACTGCGACGCGCTGCCCGTCCGCGACCCGCTCGGCCGCAAACGTAGTGCCGACCGCGCCGCTCCCGAGGCGACTCAGCAGGCGATAGCGTGCGTCGAGCCGCGGATCGCCACCACACGCCGCGCAAGTCGCCGCGAGGCGTTCGTGGGTCGCGCCGCAACGGGCACACAGCGCATGATCTTCGGTCGCCATCGCAACCTCAGCTTGGACCACGCCGCCAAATCGGGCAATCGCGTGCTGAGCTGAGGCGACTCAACCACGACGCGAGCGCGGCGCATCAAGGCGTCGCTCGCCGAGCGAAACACCGGTCATCACGAGGCCGCCGGGGATGAGGCCGATACCCGGGTACCTCTGCGTCGCCGGCCTTGGTGGATGCCGTGCCTCGGCTTCGCGCGCCATGGTGACCCCGCGGTCGAGCGCGTCGGGCGTCTTGTGTCGGGCGCGAGCGCGTTCTACGATGCGCGCCCTGAGGTGCCTCGATGACGACCCGCATGATCTGCACGCCCCTGTATTCTCGCTTCGCGCTCCCGTTCGTCGCGCTCTCCGTCGCCGCGCTCTCCGTCGTCGCGCTCGGCGCGTGCGGGGACGATGCGACCGGGCCCGGCGACACGGCCGATACGACGACGCCCGACACGTCGAGCCCCGACACGGGCGAGCCGGACGCGACAACGCAGGACACGTCGAGCCCCGACACGTCGAGCCCCGACACGTCGAGCCCCGACACGTCGAGCCCCGACACGAGTGAGCCGGATACGTCGACGCCGGACACGAGCGGACCCGAGACCACAGAGTCGTGCGCGTGCGGCAGTAGCGGCTCGTGCCTCGAGGCGAACAACGCCGAGGGCTGCCCGACCTTGCTCGCGTCATGCGGAGGCGGGCTCGAGCGCCTCGACGCGTGCCCAAGCGACGACCTGTGGGCGACGTGCGAGCGCTCGAGCACGACGTCTCACCTTTATTACATGCGCATCGAGGACTGGCTCGCGGACGCGGCCGAGGCCTGCGCCTCCACGCTCACCGGCGTGGCGGGTACGTTCACGATGACGCCGGTCGGCGAGCCGAGCGGCGACGTGTGCTCGTGCCAGCGCAGCGCGTCCGCGTGCGTGCAGGCATACGGTGCCGTATGTGACACCATCACGTGCGACGCGGGTATCGAGCTCACGCCGTGCGCGACCGACAACATCGTGCCAGGCCGCTGCGTCACGCGCGACGGCAACCGCGAGCTGATCTTCTACGCGCCGGCCTCCGAAGAGATGGCGGAGACCTCGTGCATCGTCGCGTCGGGCTCTGAGTACTACTGGTACCCGTTCGGGCTCTGATCCGTTTGCGTGCTCGACGTTCGATGTCGGGGTCGTCGCAACGATGACGGCCTCCATCGAAGACCGCGAAGCGGCTGCCCCCGAGGCCTTCACGGCACGAAGGACGGGGCCTCGGCGAGGCGGACGCGCACGGCCTCGGCCTCGAGCGTGCGCAGGCCGTCAACCCTCGCCGTCGCAGCAAAGCCGTCACGCGCGCGTGCCCAACCGACTCAGCAGCGCTCGACGAGCTCTGCCAATGCGTCGCTCACCGCGCTCGGGTCCTCGAGGTTGGGCATGTGCCCGGCGCCCGACAACACGAGTTCGCGCGCGTCCGGTAGTGTGCTCACGAGCGCCTCGCCAATGCGTCGATTGTAGGGCAGGTCGCGGCCACCGGTGACGACCAGCGCCGGCACGCGCAGCTCGCCAAGGCGGGTCGCGGCGCCCGGTGTGATCGAGCGCGAGCGGCTCTCGTGAAGCCAGTGCCAGCCTGAGTAATCAGCCAGGATTTCATCGAGCAGGGTGGCGACCGCGGGTGTCTCGCGTGCTGCTTCAAACCAGCCTGCCCGTGCCCACACTGCTTTCGCCGCGGCGACCCCCGAGCTTCGAGCGGTCGTTGCGAGCGTCCCGAACAGCGCACGCAGGTCATCACTGAACGGCACGCTCGCGAGCCCCGACATCGCGATCGCTGCGAAGCCGCGGACGAGCTCGGGCCGCGTGAGCGCCAGCTCCAACATCTGGTGGGCACCGATCGAATGGCCGATCGCAATCACCGGCCCGAGACCCAGGTGCTCGATGAGCGCCGCCGCGTCGTCGGCCTGGTGGAAGGCGCCCGAGGCCGCGCCCTCCGGTAAAGACGACTGGCCAAACCCGCGCGCATCGTAGCTGACGACGCGGAAGCGCGATGCGAGGGCTGCGACCTGCGGCCGCCACATGCGTCGGTCGAGCGTGAACCCGTGGAGGAACAACAAGGTAGGTCCGCTGCCGCTCACCTCGTAGGCGAGCTGCACGCCATCGGCCACCGAGGCCACGCCGGTCGTGCTGTCGGTCACTCGGTCGTATGGCACTCGAAGCAGCCGAAGCCCTTCTGGGTGGCCGGGTCGAACGGCGCCTCGCCGACCATTATCGCCATCGCCGGCACGACGACCTTGCCCATGAAGTCGAGCGTCTTCTGTTTGGTCTCGGCCAGCTTCATGAAGCCCTCGCGCGTCTTGGGCAGTTTCGTCAGCTCGGGATTGGGCAGCTCGAACTTGCCTTCGAGCGCGCCTTTGCCGTGGCACGTCACGCAGTTGACCTTGGCGAACTGCTCGGGGTCGAACTGCTGGAAGCGCGCCCGCATCACCGGCAGCACGACCTGTTTCATGTGCTGCTTCTGCTCGATCTCGGTCATGTCGTCAAAAGGCTTGGGCGGGGGCGTCGGCTCCGGCAGCGCCGCTGCGCCACCATCGAGGGCCGCATCGGCGGTGGCCGCGACATCGGACGCGAGCACCGCGGCATCGGGAACGACCGCCGGTGCAGTGTCGGGTGCGACGGCCGCGACATCGGGTGCGACGGCGGCCATATCGGGTGCGACGGCCGCGGCATCCGGCTCGGGCGCTGCCGCCGTGTCGACCGCAGCCGCCGCATCGACCGCCACCGGCGCCTCGACCTTCTTGCCACACGCGCCAGCAACGAAGATGCTCACGAGCCCAAAGATCAGAGTTCGCATCGACTTCTCTCCTCGATAAGACTGCGCGACCCCGGACCGGACGTGCGACATGGAAGTTATGAGATCTGGCGCGGCCCTGCAATCGCCCTCACGAGGCTCCGGCCGCTTCGCTCTCGTGAGCGTTGCCCTGCTCGCCTGTTCCGACCCCGGCGAGACCATGTTGCGGGTGGTTCACAACCACGTGGTAGTGGCCGCCGAGGCGCCCGTCAGCCCGGCCGTTGATACCGTCGCTGCCGTCGCTGCCGTCGACACGACACCCGAACCCGGCCCCGACACATTCGATCCCCCTGACGTAGTCGATACGGTGCCAACGCCCACTCTCGACACGTCGCTCCCTGATACGACCCCAGACGTCGTCTTCGACACGGCACTCGACATTGTCGCGGCCGCCTGTCCCGTCGATATGCGTGAGCTCGCGAGTGCCTGCATCGACCGCTGGGAAGCCCCCAACATCGCGGGCGAATCGCCGCTCGTGATGTACACCTTCGACGACGCCGAAGCCTGGTGCGCGGCCCGCGACAAGCGCCTGTGCTTCGACGACGAGTGGCTCGTTGCCTGTGCGGGCGCGACCGGCGCCGCTGGCCTCGCGTACCCCTATGGCGATGTGCGTGAGCCAGGCCGCTGCAACGACGACCGCGTCTGGCGTGTCTACACGCAGGGCCTCTTGAACGGTTGGCCCGGGTCAGCTTCCTCACCCGCCATCGACTCGCTCGCCGACCTCCTGCAGGCAGCCCGTGATCGCAGCGCGACGGCGGCCAGCGCAGCCGACCACGTGCTCTCGTTGTACCAGGGGACCGCGGCGGGTGAGCGCCCCGCGTGCGTCGGCCCGTCCGGGGTCGAAGACCTCGTCGGCAATGTCGAGGAGTGGGTGCGCCGCCGCGATGGCGGGGCTGGTCCCCAATTCTCGGGCGCGCTCGTCGGCCGCTACTGGGCCGAGTCCCGCACCTGTCAGAGTCGCGTGACGGTGCACGGCAATGCGTTCCGCTTCTATGAGATCGGCTTTCGCTGCTGCCGCGATCTATCTCAATGAATCAGAGGTAATTGACCTGCCACGGGCCGGTCGACCAGCGCGCCTCCCCACCCAGAGCCCCAGGCCCACGAACCCGAGCCACCCAGCACCGCCCCCGCCACATCCGTCGGAGCCCGCGCCCACGCCCACATCCTCTCCCGCGCCGACGTCATCTTCCTCGCGCCCGCCGCGCCATCGCATCGTCTAGCCTAAACGGATGACTCTCAAGCGACGCTCACGGGGAAGCGCCACCGAGCGTCGGGGATGCGACCGACCATCAAAGCGGGCGAAGCCCGCAGGGAGGGAGCGCCCCGACGTCGGTGGTGCAA
>Ga0105046_10004531_pt1 | contig 22120 bp, 19 predicted proteins | sample MAT03_FD_78385 | JGI IMG/M metagenome (GOLD analysis project Ga0105046, IMG submission 78385) | Freshwater microbial communities from Lake Fryxell liftoff mats and glacier meltwater in Antarctica - MAT-03 (megahit assembly) | ecosystem: Environmental > Aquatic > Freshwater > Ice > Liftoff...
CGCGCGATCAACGCGCTGGAGAGCTGATGGAGGCGTGATCACGCCCTCGTCTAACTTACCGTAACTATAAGATCAATTAGCCATTATCTCACTGCTCGAAACAGTAAATACGATACTTGTTATTGCATCCGAAGGTGGCGGCGGTGGTCCACTGCTGCTGGGCCTTGAACTGGTTCCACGCGACGACGTCGGCTTTGTCGACGCCCGAGAGGCCGACCCGGGCCTTGAAGAGCGGTGAGTTCGAGCCCCAGTCGTCGCAGTCGAGCGCGTCGTCGAGGAGCTGGCCGTCAGGGCCGGTGGCGGTCCAGACGAAGTCCTCGTAGATCGTTGCCCCGGTCTCGGTGATGGCGATGCCGGTGAGCGGGCCGGTGGCGAGCAGTTGGGCCCGGTCGTCGGCGACGCGCAGGCCGTTCTTGAGGGCGTAGGCCAGGCCGGGGACCGGCGGGTCGAAGCTCTCGAGCGGGTCGGAGAACTTGTCGCTGAGCCAGGCCTTGAAGTTCTGGTGGTTGGGGAGCATGGCCGCGAAGGCGAGCTCCCCGCAGCGGTCGTTGGCCTCGTAGGCGCCGCCGAGCTCGACCGCGGTGTAAGTGACGCTGCTGAGGAACACCAACAACGAGTCGTGGGTGCAGCTCGCGGTGCAAGGCACCATGTCCGAGTCCTTCTCGCCAGTTCCGTTGTTTTTGCCGCGGTCGCACTCCTCCGGGCCGTTGACCTGGCCGTCACCACAGAAATTCGTCAATGTGCATTGGGTGTCGCAGCCCCCATAAATAAAGTCGCTGTTGTCGATGCCTGCGTCGCAAATTTCGACCCCGACCTCCACGTGACCGTCGCCACAGACGTTGTTCTTGCAGTCGAGCGTGCATTTGCCTGAATTTGCGTTCAGTGCATGGCCCTCGTCGCACTCCTCTGCGCCGTTGACCTCTCCATCGCCGCATCCGGGCGGCGCAGCGGTCGTGTCCAGCGTGTCTCCGGTGGTGTCGGCGGCTGTGGTCGTCGTGGCGGTCGCGGTCGTGGTGGTCGAGCTGGTGGTTTGCTCGGTGGTGCTGCCGGTCTGGTCGGTGGTGCCCGGGTCGGCGGTGGTCGTCGGTGGAGGCCCGGGTGGGCCGGGACCGATCGAGTCGTCGGTGGTGCTGGTGTCGCCCTCGTCGTCCGGGACGACGGCGTAGGCGGGACAGGACGTGAGCACGAGCAGGACCGGGACGATGCGAGGCGACATCGGGACGGACACTACCGGAACCTGCGCGCGATTGATCACACCCACCGAGGATCCCGGCGTGCGTTGGTCTACATCGCCAGTTTACGTAATTCTAAATACATATATTTCACGAGCTATAGTTCGAATTGCCGGCTATCGGCTCGCCGATCTCACAGGCGACCTCGCCGACCTGGCGAAGGAGAACTGGCCAGGATCGCGGGCGGCCGATCAGGCGAGCGAGCGAACGAAGTCAGCGATGCGAGCGGCGACCAGGCGGGGTTGATCCATATGGGGGCAGTGGCCGAAGTCGTCGGGTTCTTCGAAGGTGACGTGGGGTGGGAGGGCGCGGCGGAAGAACTCGAGGGAGGCCGAGGGGAGCACGCGTTCGGAGCGGCCCCATTGCAGCAGGGTCGGGACGCGCAGGTCGGTGAGCTGCTCGACGGTGAACATGTGCGAGGGCTGGAAGGACTCGAGCACGGCGCGCAGCGGGCCGCGACTGAAGCGCCACAGGGTGTCGGGGGTGACGAGGGGGGTGAACCAGGCGCGCCTGTGGGTGAGGCTGTCGACGAGTCTTCGGGCGTGGCCGAGCGAGCTGACGCGGAAGGCGTCGCGCAGGCTCGAGAAGTCCTGGGCGTCGAGGGCGGCGCCGATGGGGGAGGACAGGAACAGGCCGCGGACGCGGTCGGGGTGCTCGAGCGCGAAGCGCAGGGCGAAGGCGCCGCCCATCGAGTTGCCGAACAGGATCGCGGGGGTCTCGGTGCGGCGTAGCAGCAGCTCGGCGACGCCTGCGTAGGCGAGGTCGACGGTCATCGGGTGGTGGCGCGCGCCGCTAAAGCCGTGCGCGGGGGCGTCGGGGGCGAGGATCGGTCCGAGCCGGGTGTGCAGGTGCGCGAGCACGCGGGCGAACGAGGTCGCGTTGGCGCCGAAGCCGTGGAGGATGACCAGCGGCGGCAGGTCGTGGGCGCCGCCGGCCTCGTAATAATGGAGGTCGCCGGCGGCCGTGGTCAGGTGGCCGCTCGTGATCCCGAGGGCATGCAGGCGGCGGCGGATCAGGCGTTCGGCCAGGGGGAGGAGCATGGCGAGATGTCTGAAAGGACAGGTGAGAGACCGGCGCGACGAGACAGTACGAGACGGCAGGCGACGAGCGCAGGCTAGTAGGTCGGGCAGGTCCAGGCCTTCGGCGGGCAGTCCGTGCAGCCGCCTCGGCAGGCGCCGCCGCAGGTGGCGACGGTCTTGAGGTCGCTGCGCTGGGCGTAATAGTAGGGACCGTCGGTGGCGGACTGACAGTCGATGCCGAGCAGGTCGCCGCAACTGCGCTCGTGCTTGCAGCGCTCGCCGAATTTTTCGGTGATCCGGGCGGCGAGCGTCGTGTCGGTGGGGACCTGCGGCGTCGGAGCAGGCGGTGTCTCGACGGTCTTCGGGTCGGCGAAGCCGGGGTGCTCGTCCTCCGTCGGTGCGGCTGGCGGTGGTGCCGGTGCTGCAGGCGGTGCAGGAGGGGGTTGGCCGTCGCAGGCGAGGAGGAGCAGGAGTGCGGGGAGTAGCGAGCGCATGGTGGTCACGGAGCGATGCGGTCGATCGCGGCGGCGAGCTCGAGGTCACGCGGGCTCAGGCCGCCGCGTTCACCGATGTCGTGCGAGCTGAGGGTGATGTCGACGCGGTTATAGACATTGAGCCATTCGGGGTGATGGTTCATTTGTTCGGCGATCAGGGCGACGCGGGCCATGAAGCCCCAGGCGGCGCTGAAGTCCTCGAAGCGGATGCTGCGATGGATCGCGTCGCGTCCGGCGACTTGCTGCCACTGGGGGAGGCGGGCCAGGGCCTCGCTGCGTTGGGTGTCCGTGAGCGGGGCGGTGGTCATGGGGCCTTTAGAAGTAGTCGGGGTCGTCGGGGGACATCGCGGGCGCGATGGTGGCCGGCTCCTCCACCTTGTAGGTGGGCTCCGGGGGCGTCGTCGAGGGGGACGTCTTGGCGGCCCCGGGCGGGGGTGGGGGCTGCTTCACGGGAGCACGCGTGTCCGGGCGAGGCTCAGTGCGCGAGGCGGTCTGGCGAGGCTCTGTGGATGGCGTGGGGGCGGTCTTCGGCGGCGTCGCGGTCGGCTTGGGGTCCGGGCGCGTGGGCTCCGGCTCGGGCTGCTGGGCCTGCTCGGCGAGGGCCATGAAGCTGGCGAGCAGTGAGGACGAGGCGGCGGAGGTCGACGAGGTGCGCGGGCGCGACTCGGGGGTGGCGGGCTCGCGACGCGCGTGCTCCTGGCGGCTCGGCTCGGAGCGGGGCATGTCGGGCACGGGGGTGCTGTTGAAGCCGCTAAACACCCCGCGCGCGTGCGTCGGCTGCTCGCGCTGCGGAGGCGCTTGCACGTGCGGGGCGCTGGGGCTACGCGAGCGGCCGAGGGCGACCAGGCCGTCCTCCTTGTCCTCGAAGGCGTTGACGCTGAAGCTGCCGCTGCGGCTGGAACGGTCGTTGCGGATGTCGCGGTTGTCGCGGTCGTTGCGGATGTCGCGGTCGTTGCGGTCGTTGCGGTCTGGTGGTTTCGGGGTGTCGAGGCGCAGCAGTGCGACGGCGGAGCTGCGCGGCGGGATGTCGATGAGCTCGCGAAGCTGCGGGACCTGGGCGGACCACAGCTCCTCCCAGGCGACGCCGAGGAACGACCGGGCCTGCTTGCCGCGCTGGAACGCCTCGGAGGTGACCTCGAGGGCCGGGCCGAGCAGGTCGGGGGTGTCGCGGGTGATCTGGAGGATCGCGGAGGCGATGATGACGCCGCTGATGAGGTTGCCGAGCTGACCGATGTAATAGGCCTGCAGCGCGAGCTCGCCGAGCGGGCTGGCGTCGTACTCGGTGATGACGTGCAGCATCGCGTGGGTCATGCGCACGCGCTGGGCGAGGTACACTGCGGGGTCGTCGAGGTCGACGCGGCGCGGCAGTTGCGGCTGCGGGAGCTTGTACTGCCGCAGGTAGCGGACGTACTCGGCGCCGAGGGTGCCTTCGCCCATTTCGGCGAGCCGGTCGAGCGGCTCGGGCGGCGGCATGTAGTGGGTCTCGAAGAGCGGACGCACGCCTGGTTGGTCGAGGAGAAGTTCGGCCTGCAGGGTCATGCCGCGCAGGTCTTTGAGGCTGAGGCGCCCGAACAGCTCGGCGATGTCGAGGTTCTCGGCGGCGGGCGAAGCGGCGTCATCGGCGACGCCGAGGAAGGCGCCAGCGAGCTTCAGCTTCTTGAACGGGTCGAACATCGGGAGGGCGGGCGGGGCCCGGCAGTGCATGGTACCGCACGGGGCGAGCGCGAGGGAACCCGCCCCTTGGTGGTTTTGCGGCCCTGTCTACGGCGGAGATCTCAGCGGAGGGCGAGGGCCGGTGGGCGGCGGATCCGCGGGCCGGGGCTGGCGTGATCGGGGGCGTCGGCGAGGTTCGGGGCGGTGCCAAGCTGGCCGCAGGCGGCCATGCGCTCGTCGCCGCGGGTGGTACGGATCGACGTATTGAGGTGCCTGGCTTGCAGGGCGGCCTTGAAGGCGGCGACGCGTTCAGGCGCAGGGCGGCGAAATTCGCTGCCCGGGTGGGGATTGAAGGGAATGAGATTGAGCTTGCAAGGCAGACCCGACACCAGAGTCGCGAGGCGCTCGGCGTCCGCGGGGGTGTCGTTGAGGTCGGCGAGGAGCACGTACTCGAGGGTGAGGCGCTCGCGGCGGCGCAGCGGGAGCGCGCGAAGGGTTGCGACGAGGTCGGCGAGCGGGTACTTGCGGTTGACCGGCATGATGTGGTCGCGGACCGCATCGGTGGTGGCGTTGATGCTCACGGCCAATTGCGCGGGCGACTCGGCGACGAAGCGCACGATCGCGGGGATGAGGCCGGAGGTCGAGACGGTGACGCGGCGAGCCGAGAGGCCGAGGCCGTGGTCGTCGCACATGATCCTGGTCGCGTCGATGACGGCGTCGAGGTTGTGCAGTGGTTCGCCCATGCCCATGAACACGACGTTGGAGATCCAGATCTCGGGGAACAGGCGGCGGGCGAGGATCAACTGCTCGACGATCTCGGCGGTGGTGAGGTGACGCGTCAGGCCCATCTTCGCGGTCAAGCAGAACCGACAGTTCATCGCGCAGCCGACCTGGCTCGAGACGCACAGCGTGGCCCGGCCGTGGTCGCGACCGTCGGCGCCGGGCCGTGGTGCGTCAGGCCGTGGGGGTGCGTCAGGCCCGGAGGGCCGCCGAGGTGGTTGTACGGCGGGGATGATGACGGACTCGATGATCGCGCCGTCATCGGTGCGCAGGGCGAGCTTGCGGGTGCCGTCGGCGGCGGTGTGGATCTGGTCGACGGCGAGGGCGTCGACGCGGGCGAGGGCGGCGAGGCGACGCAGGAGCTCGGCGTCGACGGTCGCGAACTCGGCGATCGTCGGCGCGAGCTGGCGGTGTAGGCCGGCCCAGATCAGCTCGGCCTGGGTCTCGCGGGCGCCGAGAGTCTGGGTGGCCCAGGCGATCAGGCGCGGCCGGGTCATGCCCTTGAGCCACACGCGACCCTGGCCGTCGAGCGGAGCGGGATCCATCGAGCGGCTCATAACACGGCGGGCGCCGGCAAGGTGGTGTGCAGCCAGGCGGCCACGGCGCGCCACAGGGGCTCGCTGGCCCCGGTGAGCAGGCCCATGTGATCGGGCTGGAGGTCGGTGAGGCCGGGGTCGCGGCCGAGCTGCCAGACCGTGCGCTCGGGGATCGCGGAGGTCAGGCGCAGGGCCGAGGCTGGACGCGCGTAGAGGCGGTCGCGGACGCTGACGACGTGCAGGCACGGGCAGCGCACGCGGGCGAGGCCGGCGCGATAGTCGGTGCCGTCGCGCGCGGTCCAGGTGCCATGACGGACGTTGCGGGCGATGTCGGTCCAGTAGCCGGCGGACTCGTCCATGTTGCCGAGGCGCAGGCGGGTCGCCGGGAAGTGTCCGTGCGCGCGGGCGATCCTCGCGGCGGTCGCCATCACGCCGCGCTTGAGCAGCCAGCGCGCGGGGCTCGGCTCGCAGTCTCGCAGCCAGACGTCCATCGCCAGGCCGACGTGGGCGGCGACGGGGGCCTGCGGGTGCTGGCCGAGCCAGGCGAGCGAGGTGTGGGCGAACAGCGAGTGACCGAGCAGCACGACCGGCAGCTCGGGCGCGAGCCGGCGGGCGAGGGCGACGTAGACAGCGGTGTCGGCGACCAGTTGGTCGTAGGACCAGTCGCCGCCGTCGCGTGGGAGCGGGCCGCTGCGGCCGTGCCCGCGCAGGTCGGGGAGCAGCACGCGAAAGCCGGCCTCGACGAGCGTGCGGGCGAGGCCGGGTCGGTCGTCGTTGCGCGCGGGGCGGTAGGTCCGGCGGTCGACCATCATCGCGTGCCCGCCGACGATGATCGCCCGCGGCGGGCCCGAGGGCGCGAGGTCCATGACGTCGAGGATCCAGCCGTCCGGGGCGGGGATGCGGTGGGCGAGTGGAGCGTCGCGCGGTGGGGCGCATGGAGAGCCGCGGTGATCGGGCGGGGGCATCGTGGTCCAGCGTCAGGCGCGGCTGGGCTTGCCGGTCGCGTGCATCGGCGTGACCGCGTGGCCGCGCGTGGCGGAGAACATGATCAGGGCGCCGCGACGCTCCGGGGTGAAGTCGAGGAGGCCGTGCGCGCGACACATGCCGGCGAGCTCCTCGACCTCGAACACGCGGGCGCTGGAGATCGCCTGGAAGGTGCCGGCGATCGGTCGCATGGGGCCGCTGGGGAGGTGTACGAAGGTGCTGGCGACCAGCACGCCGCCGGGTCGCAGGACCCGCGCGGCCTCGGCGATCGCGCTCAGGGGATCGGGCCACACGTGCAACGCGGCGCCGGCGTGGATGCCCGCGAGGCTCTCGCGCGCGAACGGGAGATGGGACACGTCGGCGCGCAGCAGCGGCAGCGCGGGGTCTCTGGCGGCGAGCGCCCGGCGCAGCATCGGCACCGACCAGTCGACGCCATAGACGCGGGCGAAGCGGTGACTGGCGGCGAGGCGTCGGCCGGTGAATCCGGGGCCGCAACTGAGGTCGGCGATCACGCCGCCCTCGGCGGGCGCGAGCGCGGCGAACACATGCTCGAGCTCACCGGCGTAGTCGGGTCGGCCGCCGCTGGCGACCGCGACGAAGAAGGGTCGCCAGAGCCGTTCATAGACGCTGGCGAGCGCGCGCGAGTGCATGAGGCGGGGGCCGAGGCCCTTGGCGCCGGAGACTCCTGACTCGAGGCCGATGAAGTCGAGGTAGCCGGGCTCGGCGCTGTAGACCCGCTCACAGGTGTCACAAGCGAGGCTGGGGAGCGGGCCGACCGTGGGGTCGTGCGCGCCGCGTGCGGCGAGCCGACCGAGGCAGCCGGGGCACACGAGCTCGTGGGGCAGGTCGTGGGGCAGGTCGGGGGGCAGGTCGTGGTTCACGGTGATCACGGCGCGGCGACGGTGTAGCCGAGGGCGGTGACCGCCGCAACGAGGGCCTCGCGCGAGGTCTGGGCGGGGTCGTGGCGGATCGTCGCCTTGCCGGTGACGTGGTCGACGTGGACGGTCTGCACGCCGTCACGCTTGCCGAGGGCCGCGGTGATCGCCTGCGAGCACGACTCGCAGACCATGCCACCGATCTGTAGATCGGTGGTGACCTCGGCCGGCGCGACCGGCGAGCAAGCTGTCCCGAGGGACAGCTCTGCGAGGACGAGCCCCGAGGCCAGCAGCCCGAGCACGAGCCCAGTGGAGGCGGAGCGGAGCACGAGAGTCAGTTCGGGGCGACGACGGTGAGGTTGACGACGGTGCCGAAGGGGACCTTGCTGCCGGCGGCGGGGTCCTGGCGGAGCACGTAGTTCTCGCCGTGCTCCTCGTGTTCGGTGCGCCGGATGTCGCCGAGCTCGAGGCCGGTGTCCTTGAGGGCGGTCTTGGCGGCGTTGAGGTACTTGCCGGTGAGGCCCGGGACCTCGATGAGCGGGAGGGTGGCGATCGTCAGCTCGACGGCGGTGCCGGGGGCGAGCTTTGCGTTGGGGAGGGGCTTCTGGCTGAGCACGGTGCCGGCGGCCTTGCTCGAGTCTTTTTGCACCTCGGTGACCTCGACGCCCATGTCGGTGAGGGCCTGCTTGGCCTCGGCGATCGGCTTGCCGACGAGGTTGGGGACGCGGGCCTCACGGGCCTTGGCGGTGACGACGCGGATCTCGCGGGTGGTCAGCAAGGTGCCGGGTGCTGGGATCTGCTCGAGGATCTCGCCGGGCTGGGCGTCCGGGGCGTCGCGGGTCTCGTCCTCGATGAGGACGATGCCCTGGCTGCTGGCGACCTTGCGGGCGTCCTTGATCGGCGTGCCGGTGAGGTTCGGGGCCGGGATGGGGGCGTTCGCATCGGCGACTGGACCGGTCGGCGTGGGGACCACCGGCGCCGGGCCGACGGAGGCCGCGGTCGGTGCGGGCGCCGTGGCGAACGCGGGCAAGAGACCCTGGGCCTGCTGCATCTTCATGATCTGCGGGCCCAACAGGACCTGGACCAGGACGGCCGTGATCAGGGAGATGAGGAACATCTTGACGGTGTCGTTCATGCGAGTTCCAGGCGTGGGCGGTGCTGCCGTGGGCGGGCCCAGCCGCGGGGGCCTGAGCATAGCCCAGGCCCGGGGGTCCGGGTGGTCGACAGCATGCGCCCGCGCGCGTGTCCGGAGCAACATTGCCGCAGAAAACCACGGCGGCGCGCACAGGGCGGCGGCGGCGGGGCAGTGCGGGGGCGTGGGCAGCGGGCGTCGGGGGTCCACGGGCGGCCGGCGAGCGAGCCGTGGTGAGCCTATGCGGCGACGAATCGCTGCTGACCCGGCGGGCAGCGGGTGTATCCTGCGTGCCTTCAGGCGCACGATGACCAAGCTCCCTCCCGAACGTGCTGAGGCCGGTTTCAACGATTACAAGCCGGCGTATTCGACGGCTCAGGCGCTCGCGGAGGCCAACCGCTGCCTTTATTGCGTGGACGCGCCGTGTGTGCAGCATTGCCCGACGGCGATCGACATCCCGGAGTTTATCCGCAAGATCTCCACGGGGAACACGGAGGGCGCGGCGCGGACGATCTTCAGCGCCAACATCCTCGGTATGAGCTGCGCGCGCGTGTGCCCGGTCGAGGTGCTGTGCGCCGGTGCCTGCGTGTACAACGAGATGGACGCGCCGCCGATCGAGATCGGCAAGCTCCAGCGCTACGCGACCGACGCGGCGTTCCTGGCGGACTGGCAGTTCTTCACGGCGGGTCCGGACACCGGCAAGAGCGTGGGGATCCTCGGCGGTGGTCCGGCGGCATTGGCCGCGGCGCACGAGCTGCGCCGCTTCGGCCACGCGGTCACGATCTACGACGCGGGCGGGATCCTCGGCGGCCTCAATACCACCGGCGTCGCGCCGTACAAGATGCGCGCGGACCGGGCGCTCGACGAGGTCGAGTGGGTGCTGCAGATCGGCGGGGTCGAGGTCGTCAGCGGGGTCGAGGTCGGGCGCGACCTGTCCTTTGCGGAGCTGCAGCAGCGCCACCAGGCGCTGGTGATCGCGGTCGGCCTCGGCGAGGACCGCATGCTCGACATCCCCGGCAAAGAACTGGCGGGGATCCACGGGGCGGTCGCCTTCATCCGCGAATTCAAGCTCGGTCAGGTCGACCTCTCGCACGTGCGCCAGGCGGCGGTGCTCGGCGGCGGCAACACGGCGATCGACGCGGTGCGCGAGCTGGTCGGCCTCGGGGTCCCCGAGGTGACGATGGTCTACCGCGGCAGCGAGGCGCAGATGAGCGGCTACGTGCACGAATGGAAGGCAGCCAAGGTGGACGGCGTGCGCGCGAGCTGGCGCTCGCAGCCGCTGGCGTACCATTCCGCGAATGGCGCCGACGGCAAGGTCGGGGGGGTGCTGTGCGCGCGGCTGGGCGACGATCGCCGGCCGATCGCCGGCAGCGAGGTCGAGGTCCCGGCGCAGTTGGTGCTGCTGGCGATTGGACAGAGCCGGCTCGGGGCGTTCGCGGCGGCGCTGCCGGGCGTGCAGGTCGAGGACGGCCGGATCGTGGTCGACGCCGAGGGCGCGACCGGGCGCCCGGGGGTGTACGCGGCGGGTGACTGTGCGAATGGCGGCAAGGAGGTCGTCAACGCGGCGGCCGAGGGCAAGCGCGCCGCGCAGGCGATCGACCGGCTGCTGGCTGCTGGGGGTAACCAATGAGCACGTTGATCCGTCCCCGTCTGGGCGCGAGCGTCGTCCCGGACCTGACCTCGAACACCGGCGGGATCGTCACGCCAAACCCGTTCTGGCTGGCCTCGGCGCCGCCGACCAACTCCGGCGGTCAGATCATGCGGGCGTTCGACGCCGGCTGGGGCGGCGCGGTGTGGAAGACGCTGGGCACGCCGATCCAGAACGTGTCGAGCCGGTTCGGCGCGATGAACTACAAGGGCACCCGGGCGATCGGCTTCAATAACATCGAGCTGATCACGGACCGCCCGATCGAGACCAACCTGCGCGAGATCTACGAGGTCAAGAAGCGCTACCCGAAGCACGGCATCATCGTGTCGTTGATGGTCGAGACCCGCGAAGAGTGGCAAGACCTGATCAAGCGGGCGATCGACGCCGGCGCCGACGGCCTCGAGCTCAACTTCGGCTGCCCGCACGGCATGTGCGAGCGCGGCATGGGCTCGGCGGTCGGTCAGGAGCCGAGCCTCAACGAGCGCATTACTTCGTGGGCGGTCGAATACTCGACCGTGCCCGTGCTGGTGAAGCTGACCCCGAACGTCGACGAGATCGGCCCGCACGGGCTCGCGGCGCAGGCCGGCGGGGCCCATGGCGTATCGCTGATCAACACGATCAAGAGCATCATCGGCGTCGACATCGAGCGCAAGGTGCTCGAGCCGCGGGTCGGCGGCATGTCGACCAACGGCGGCTACTGCGGCCCGGCGGTCAAGCCGATCGCGCTGCACATGATCGCCAGCCTCGCCCGTGACCCGCAGTTCAAGCTCCCGATCTCCGGCATCGGCGGCGTGAGCAACTGGCGCGACGCGGTGGAGTTTATCTTGCTCGGCTGCTCGTCGGTTCAGGTGTGTACGGAGGTGATGCTGCGTGGCTTTCGCGTGGTCGAGGACATGACCGAGGGCCTGACGCAGTACATGCGCGACAACGGCTATCAAAACCTCGACGCGATGCGCGGCAAGGCGGTCCCGAGCTACTCCGAGTGGGGTGAGCTCGACCTCAACTACGAGACCATCGCCAAGATCGACCCGCTCAAGTGCATCGGTTGCCACAACTGCGTGGTGGCCTGCCACGACGGGGCGCACCAGTGCATCCACCCGGACCCCGGCGGCAAGACGCGGGTGCCGGTCGTCGACGAGAGTGAGTGCGTCGGCTGCAACCTGTGCCAGATCGTGTGCCCGGTGCCCGACTGCATCACGATGGTCGAGGTCCCGAATGGCCTGCCGCCCGCGACGTGGAACCAGCACGTCGCGGAGGGCGCCCCGCTGCGGGCCAAAAAGGGCGTGCACTAAAGAGGTCGCGTCGCTCGCCCGTGGCGAGGGGCGCGAGCGCGGAAAATTCGAGCGGGAACTGTGGTATGGCAGAGGTCGCCATGCCGTCGCAGCGCCTGCTCGATGAACTCATGCGCTACATCGAATTCTCGCCGGAGGACGCGGCGCTGATGTACGCGATGGGTCCGGTGTTGCGGCCCCATTTCGGGCGAGTCGTCGATCGCTTCTACGAGGCGATCGATCGCACGCCCAGGGCAGCGGCGGTGTTCACGGGTGGGGCCGAGCAGGTCGAGCGGCAAAAGACATCGTTGCACGGGTGGCTCGAGGGTTTGGTCGGTGGGGTATACGACGACGCCTATCTGGCGCGGCGGGCCCGGATCGGTCGCACGCACGTGCGGATCGGGCTCGATCAGCGCTATATGTTCGCCGGCATGAACATCGTGCGCGCCGAGCTGCATTCGGCGTTGTATGACAGCCTGGACTGGCCGCTGGAGCAGGGGCGCGCGGGTCATCGGGCGATCGATCGCATCTGTGACATCGAGCTGGCGGTCATGCTCGAGACCTACCGAGAGGCGTACATCACACAGACAAAGGAGGCCGAGCGACTGGCGACGATCGGTCAGGTCGCGGCGTCGATCGGGCATGAGCTGCGAAACCCGCTGGCGGTGATGAAGACGTCGGTGCACATGTTGACGCGGCGGGTGCCGAGCGACGAGCGCACCGCCAAGCACCTGTATCGGCTCGACGAGCAGATCGTGCTGTGCAACACGATCATCTCGGACCTGCTGGCGCTGGCGCGCGACCGGCCGGCCGAGCGCAGCGCGACGGACATCGCCGCGGTGGTCTCGGAGGCGGCGCTGTCGGTGCCGCGGGTGCAGGCGATCGGTCTCGGCTTGCACATCGACGCCGGCATCCCGACCGTGGCCGTGGACCCCGGGCAGTTTCGCCAATTGGTCATCAACCTCGTGCTCAACGCGACGCAGGCGCTCGAGGGCACCGGGAAGATCGATGTCCGCCTCGGGGCCGACGAGCAGAGCCTGGTATTGACGGTCGAGGATACGGGTCCAGGCATCACAGCGGACGTCCAGGCCCGGCTGTTCGAGCCGCTGTTCACGACGCGGTCGAGCGGCACCGGGCTCGGGCTCGCGCTGTGCCGCCGGGTGGTCGAAAAGCACAATGGCACGATCGCCGCGACCAATCGCGAGGGCGGCGGGGCGGCGTTTGTCGTGCGGGTGCCGATCGCGTGGGAGGCCCCGCCATGAGCCTCGGGGACCGGGGCGTCCACGATAGTCGGCCGCTGGCCGAGGACTTGGCGCGAGGGAGGGTCTTCTGAGCGGCCGGGTCCTGATCGTCGAGGACAACGTCGCGCTGGCCGAGAACATCGCGGAGTTGTTCGCGGACCTCGACGTCGCCGCGGTGCGCTGCGCTTCCGGGGCGGAGGCGCTGGCGGCTGCCGACCCGAGCATCGACCTGGCGATCGTCGACGTGCGGCTGCCCGACATCACCGGCGTCGAGCTGCTGCCGCGACTGCGCCCGCGGATGCCGGACGCCGAGGTGATCCTGATGACCGGCGACGCCTCGCTGGCGACGGCGATCGCCGCGGTGCGCGAGGGTGTGTTCGCCTACGTACAAAAGCCGTTCGCCCCGGCGGACCTGCTGGCGCTCGGGTTGCGGGCGCAGGCGCAGGCGCAGTTGCGGCGCGAGCGGGCGCGGCTGGCGGTCGAGCTCGAGGTCTCGGAGCGGCTGTATCGCGGCGTCGTCGAGTCGGTGGACTCGCTGATCGTCGGCGTGGATGTCGGGGGCAAGATCCGGATGTGGAACCGCTGCGCGGCGGCGGCGACCGGGTGGGCCCACGAGGACGTGCTCGGCCGCGACTTCGTCGATCAGGTGGTCGTGCCGGAGCGGCGCCCCGACTGCCACGCGCTGTTGGCCGCGGCCTGGCGCGAGCGCAGGCTCGCCGACCGCGACTGGGCGATCACCACCCACGACGGCCGGCGTCGCGAGGTCCGCTGGAGCGTGGCCTCGTTCACGCCCGAGGGCGACAGCATGGAGCTGCTGCTGCTGGTCGGGAATGACGTCACCGACCGGCTCGAGCTCGAGAAGCGGGCGGCGGACGCCGAGGCGATGGCCTCGCTGGCGACGCTGACGGCCGGCCTGGCGCACGAGATCCGCAACCCGCTCAACGCGGCGTTGTTGCAGCTCGAGCTGTTGGTCCGGATCGGCTCGCGGGTGGGCGACACGGGCCAGCGCGAGCGGATAGGCGAGTGTGCGCGCCTGGTCCAGATGGAGATCCAGCGGCTGTCGCGGCTGCTCGAGGAGTTCCTCGGGCTCGCGCGACCGCGGACGCTCTCGCGTGAGCCGGTCGACGTCATGCAGTTGTGCGAGGGCGTGGCGGCGATGCAGCGACCGGTGGCGGAGGCGGCCGGCGTGACGCTGCGGGTGTATGCGCCGCGGGGTCTGCCGCGGGTGCTCGGGGATCCGCCGAAGCTGACGCAGGTGCTGGTCAACCTGGTGGTCAACGCGATCGACGCGATGCGTGAGGCGAGCGCCGGGGACATTGAGCTGTCGGCGGAGCGGGCCGGGGATCGCGTGTGCATCCGCGTCGCCGACCGCGGCCCTGGCATCGACGCGAGCGTCACCAGTCAACTGTTTCGTCCGTTCGTGAGCACCAAGGAGCGCGGCACGGGTCTCGGGCTGTCGATCGTCAAGCGGATCATCGACCAGCACGGCGGCTCGGTCGACCTCGGGCCGCGCCCGGGTGGTGGCACGATCGCCAGCGTCACGCTTCAGGTGGTCCACGAGACCGAGTCGCGGGAGGCCTGAGGTGCAGGGCGGGCGTGCCCTCACCGTGATCGGGATGTCGTGGTCGTGGGTGGGATCGGGTACAGGACGGTGTCCACGCGCGGCGTACGGGACTGGCACGATCTTTGGATATGCGCTGGCATGACTTCGGCACGCCTCTCGCTCACTGTCCCCTGTATCGCGCTCCTCCTGGCCGTCGGCTGCGGCGACGACGGAGGCTCTGACCTTTACGAGGGTGACAGCGCCGAGGGTGGCGCCAGCGCCAGCGCCACGGCGGCCTCGACCGCGCCGGCCTCGTCCGGCGGGCTCTACGAGAGCGGCGCCGAGGAAGGTGGCAGCGACCCGAGCGCCGGCGATAGTGCCAGCGCGGGGGACAGCGCGGCCGACAGCGGTGACCCGAGCGGGGGCTCCGCGGAAGAGGGCGGCAGCGAGGACAGCTCCGGCGAGCCCGGGCTGTTGACCGCGGGCGAGTGGCGCGACCTGGACCACTGGCAGTTCTGGCTCGACCTGCTGCAGCGCCAGGAGTGGGCGGGTATGCCGGCGCGCTGGGGCTTCGCCACGCATCAGCGATACGCGGTGGTGGTCGAGTCGGACGGTGCCCACGTGGCGGACGCCGCGGTGACCTTGCTGGCTGGCGAGCAGGCGGTGTGGTCGGGCCGCACGGACGTACACGGCGAGGCCGAGATGTTCGCGGGCATGTTCGCGGCGGCGCCGGAGGGTCCGTTCTCGGTCAAGGTGAGCGTCGCGGGGCAGAGCACGGTGGTCGACGAGGTCGTGTCGGGTGCGACGCCGATCGTGATCCCGGTGGAGGTGGCGGAGGCGCCGGCGAAGGTGCTCGACCTGATGTTCGTCATCGACACCACGGGCTCGATGGGCGACGAGCTGTCGTACTTGCAGGTCGAGCTGGCCGACGTCATCGACCGCGTGCGCACGCAGGTCGGCGCGGACTTCAAGTTCCGCGTCAGCGTCAACTTCTACCGTGACTCGGGGGACGCGTATGTGGTGCGTCCATTCCCGTTCACCGAGGACATCGACGAGGCGCTGGCCGACCTGAGCAAGCAGACGGCGGACGGCGGCGGCGACTGGCCCGAGGCGATCGACGCGGCGTTGTCGGATGCGATCGACGAGCATGCGTGGAGCGAGTCGGCGGTCGCGCGCCTGTGCTTCGTCGTGCTTGACGCCCCCCCGCACGACACCACCCAGGCGCTGGCCGACGTGCAGGCGAGCGTCGAGGCGGCCGCGCTCAAGGGCGTGCGCATGGTGCCGCTGGCGGCCAGCGGCGTCGACAAGGACCTCGAGTTCCTGATGCGCTTTTGGGCGATCGGCACCGGCGGCACCTACACCTTCCTGACCAACGACAGCGGGATCGGCGGCGACCACATCGAGCCGACGGTCGGCGAGTACCAGGTCGAGATCCTCAATGACCTGCTGGTGCGTGTCATCGCCGCGGCGGTGGTCGACAACTGAGACGCGATGCGCCGGCCTGCGCCCGAGAGACGGGAGTGCAGGCCGGCGCGGCGCCCGAGGCCGGTTCGTACGCGGACCGGCCGTTTTCGTGGTTGCTCGCCGAGGGTCCGCGGATCTCTCGCTTCAGGTGACCCCCTCCAACTCCGAGGCGGGATCCCTCGCAGTGGCACGCGTGCGCGTGGCGGCGGCGTCTTTGGGCGTTTTCGTGCGCTGCGGGGTCCGGGCGCCGCGTGAGGCGCGTCCAGGCGCGGCTTCGCGGTAGTTGCGCTGCGGGCTTGCGTCCCTGGTGGCACTGGGGCGACGCTGGCGGGGCCTGTCCGGCTGGAGGTTGAAGCGCATGATGACCCACGATCCGTCCCTCGAGGCATTCATTCGCGGCATTCCGAAGGCGGAGTTGCACCTGCATATCGAAGGCGCGCTCGAGCCCGAGCTGATGTTCTCGCTCGCACGGCGTAACGGCATCGCGCTGCCGTGGGACGACGTGGACGCCATCCGCCAGGCCTACGACTTCCATAATCTCCAGTCGTTCCTCGACATCTACTATCGCGGCGCCGACGTGCTGCAACACGTGCAGGACTTCTACGACCTGACATTTAGCTATTTTCAGAGGGCCGCGCAGGACAACGTGCGGCACGTCGAGATGTTCTTCGACCCGCAGACGCACACGCGCCGGGACGTACCCTTCGAGACGGTGATTACGGGGATCCACGGCGCCTGCGTCGACGCGGAGCGCCGGCTCGGGATCAGCTCGAAGCTCATCATGTGTTTCTTGCGTCACCTGAGCCCGTCGTCCGCGCTGGAGACGCTGCACAGCGCGGTGCCGTTTCGTCCGTGGATCGGTGGGGTCGGGCTCGACAGCTCCGAGGCAGGCAACCCGCCGAGCAGGTTCAAGGCCGTGTTCGACGAGGCCCGCGAGGCCAACTTCTCGGTCGTCGCGCACGCGGGCGAGGAGGGCCCGGCGTCGTATATCGTCGAGGCGCTCGACCTGCTCGGCGCGCAGCGCATCGACCACGGGGTGCGCTGCGTCGAGGACGATTCGTTGGTCGAACGCTTGGTCCGCGACCAGATCCCGCTGACGGTGTGCCCGCTGTCGAACATCAAGCTGCACGTGTTCAAGGATATGGGTGAGCACAACCTCAAGAAGATGATGGACCGCGGCCTGATGATTACGCTCAACAGCGACGACCCGGCGTACTTCGGTGGTTACGTCGGCGATAACTTCGTCGCCGCGGCCGCCGCTCTCGGCCTGACGCGCGAGGAGATCGTGACGCTGGCCAAGAACAGCTTCAAGGCGTCGTTCCTCGGCCAGGAGCGCAAGCAGGCGCTGCTCGCCGAGGTCGAGCGCTTCGCGTCGAGCGCGGCCTGAGGCCCGGCTGTAAAGACCCGGTAAACGGGACACCGATAGTGCCGAGCCCAGCGACGCCGTCGTCGAGTCGGCCGACGGAGCCAGGGGCGACACCGACAAGGACGGCAAGCTGAGCACGGCCGAGCTGACCGCGTTCAAGGCCCAGGGCAAGCACGGCCGCGGCCACGACGGCGAGCGCGGGCGCAGCGGCGAGAAGAGCGACGGCTGAGCGAGGTCGGTCGAGTGAAAAGGCGAGCGCGGGCAGGTTCCCGCGCTCGCCGTTTTTGCGTGCTGGAGAGCGACCAGACGTAAACAAACGGCGAGCGGGGGAACCTGCCCGCGCTCGCCGTTTGGTTATGCCTTCACGTCAGCCGAGCTCATCGTCTTGCAGCGCGGAGATGGTCTCGGTGGGGGAGGTGAGCTTGCCGGCGAGGCGCACGAGCTCGAGGAACTCCTTGCGATAGCCGTGCGGGTCGGCCAGCGTCACGCCGCTGGCGAGCTGGTGGATCGCGGCGAAGCTGAGGCCGTCCTTGCGGGTCGGGTCGCGCAGGCGCTCGGCGAAGGCCGCCACCGCCGTGGCCATGCGAAAGTTGTCGGAGGTCTCGCGCTTGCCGGACTCGTTGGCGACCGCGAGCGCGAACTCGACGCTCTGCTGGCCATCGGGCTGCTTGTAGCGCATTTTCACGGTGAACAGCTCGGCGCCCGAACCGGCGGTCAGGAGCTGGTACTTGAGCGCATCGACCTTGCCGCCGGGGGTCGGGGTGCCGGCGGGGATGACCTCGTAGAGGCCGGTGACGCTGTGACCCGCGCCGAGCTCACCGGCGTCTTTGCGGTCGTCCTTGAAGTCCTGCGCGGCGAGGCGGCGGTTCTCGTAGCCGATCAGGCGGTAGGCGGCGACGGCGTTGGGGTTCCACTCGACTTGCATCTTCACGTCCTTGGCGATCGTGACGAGCGTGCTGGCGGCCTCGTCGACCAGCACCTTCCGGGCCTCGCGCTCCGAGTCGATATAGGCGTAGTTGCCGTTGCCCTTGTCGGCCAACTGCTCCATCGTGTGGTCGTTGAGGTTGCCGCGGCCGAAGCCCAGCACGCTGAGGAACACGCCGCTGTTGCGCTGGTGTTCGACCAGCCTGATGAGCTCGTCGTGGTCGGTGAGGCCGACGTTAAAGTCGCCGTCGGAGGCGAGGATGACGCGATTGACGCCCTGGGTGATGAAGTTCTTGCGGGCCTGCGCGTAGGCGAGGACGATGCCGGCCCCGCCGTTGGTCGACCCGCCGGACTCGAGGTTATCGATCGCTTGGAGGATCGTCTGCTGGTCGGCGCCGGAGGTCGGCGGCAGCACCAGGCCGGAGGCGCCGGCGTAGGCGACCATGGAGATCCGGTCGCTGGCGTCCATGTCCCTGACCAGCAGGCGCAGGCCGGCGCGCAGCAGCGGCAGCTTGTCGGCCTCGCCCATCGAGCCCGAGACATCGACGAGGAACACGAGGTTGCGCGGCCCGATCTCGGAGCTCGGCACGACCTTGCCCTGCATGCCGATCTGCACGAGCTTGTGGGTGGTGTTCCAGGGACACGGGCCGACCTCGGCGGTGACCGCGAAGGGGCGACCGTCGGCCGGCTGGTCGTAGTCGTAGTCGAAGTAGTTGATCATCTCCTCGGCGCGCACGGCGTCGGGCGGCGGCAGCGAGCCCTCCTGAAGGAAGCGGCGCACGTTGCTGTAGCTGGCGGTGTCGACGTCGATCGAGAAGGTCGACAGCGGTTCGGCGAGCACCTGCGCCCACTGGTTGTCGGCGGGGCGGCCGTACTTATCGTCGCCCGCGGCGGTGATGCCACAGTCCACGCAGGCTGCGTCGAAGCTGCGGGCCATTTGCGGGATCGCGTCCTTCGGGCCCTTCATCGCGTACAGGCCGGACTTCGACTTGGAGGTGGGCTTGCCCATCTTGCCCTCTTCACCCTTGTGGCGCTGACCGACGCCACCTGCGTGCTCGTCGGTGTTCTCCATGTCCTCGGGCGGCGGCTCCTCTTCCTCGACAGGATCGGGGGTGTGGATCGCGTGCAGGAACCGGTTGTCGGCGATCGCCTGGTCCTTGTCGATGAGGTAGGGGTCGGGCGTGGGACCGCAGGCGACCAGCATTGCGCCGACGAGCACGCTCGCCGCCGGCAGCCAGCGACACAGTCGCGCGACGGACTCGGGGTGATGGTGAAGGCGTGGGGCGGGGCGCGGCGAGTGCTTGGGCATGGCGTCGGCACCAGACATGCGCGCGGCGAGAGAGTTCCGCGGGTCCGTGAAATTGCCGAGACAGCCGCGGATCCGCGGCGCTGTCGGTCAATCGACGATGCGTCGGGAACCCCGCCGCGAAACGGCTGTCGCCGTCGTTACTGCTTCATGGGTCTGCGCGCAGGACCGTGATGGTGCCCGCGCCCGAGTCCGCGGTGACGAGGTCGCGCGCGCCGTCGCCGTCGAGGTCGACGACGAGCAGGTCGACGGGGTTGAGGCCGACGGGGTACATGTCGAAGGTCGGGAGCTTGTCCGGACCGATGTTGCGCATGACGATGATCTCGTGCTCATCGCGGTCGACGCCGATGATGTCGAGCGCGCCGTCGTGGTCGAGGTCGGCGGCGACGATGGCGTACATGCCGACCTTGAACGGCACGTAGCCCGGCTTCTCGGCGAAGCTGCCGTCGCCCTGCCCGAGCAGCACGTTGAGGTTGGGGTAGGTGTAGCTGGCGATGACGATGTCGAGCAGGCCGTCGCCGTCGAGGTCACCGATGGAGATCGTGCGCGGCTCTTTGGTGACGGGATAGGACACGGCGTCGGCGAAGCCGCCCGCGCCGTCGCCGAGCAGCACGCTGACGGCGCCCGAGTCCTTGTCGACGGAGGCCAGGTCGTGGTCGCCATCGCCGTCGAAGTCGGCGAGCGCGAGGTCGTAGGGCGCGAGGCCGACGGGATAAAATACGATGTCGGCGAAGCTGCCGGGTCCGTCGGCGAGCGAGACCCCGAGGTCGTTGGAGCCCTCGTTGGCGGCGACGAGGTCGGTCTGTCCGTCGCCGTCGAGGTCGGCGGCGACCAGCGCCCGCGGCTGCTTGCCGGCCTTCGCCTGCACGGGATCGGCGAACTCGCCAGGTCGGCCGCTGGCGAGGTAGATCGCCAGCAGATCGAGCCCGAGGTCGGCGACCGCGAGGTCGGGCCGGGTGTCCATGTCGAGGTCGGCGACGACGAGACCACGCGGCTGATAAAACGCCGGCAGGGCCGGCTCGATGGCCACGAACTCGGCTCCGCCGTTGCCACGCAGGCGATGCACCCGCTTGCCCGCCAGGTCGACGACGACCAGATCGAGCATGCCATCGGCGTCGAGATCGGCGACATCGACCGCGACCGGGGTCGTGCCGGTCTTGAAGCTGCGCGCGGCATCGAAGCACAGCAGGCCAGGATCGAGGACCCCGTCGCTGCACGCGGCGGCCCCGGTGCTGGTGGTGTCGCCGGTCTCGCTGCTGCTCGTGGGGGTCGTGCTCGTGGTGCTGGTGGTGGTGGTGGTCGGTGGGTCGGTGGTGGTGGTGGTGGTGGTGCTGGTAGCGTCGTGGCTGGTGCCCTGCGCGGTGGTCTCGCTGGTCTCTGGGCCGGGATTACAGGCGAGCAGGAGGGCGAGCAGGGGGAGCGGGCGTGTCACGGACCTGCATCATACGCGCTGCGGTGGCGCGTGGCTCGTGGGCTCGGGCGACCCGGCCGCGCGGGTCAGGCCCCGCTCTTGTCGTCGTCGGGGTCGCGGCCGAGGACCGTGGTGGCGGCGCGACGCAGGTCGGCGCGGCGGCCGAGGTCGCTGCGCACATCGGTGCTGGTTCCGGCGTCGAAGCCGACGCGCACGCCCTGGGTCTGGTGGGTGGTGGAGTCGCGGCGGTCCTGGCTATTGATGAGGGCGTCGCGGCGGGGGTCGGGGGTGCGTGCGCCGGACTCGTGCAGGTCGGCGCCCTGGTTGCCCGCGAGGTCGAGGCTGGCGCTGACGGGGTTGAGCAGCACGACGAACGCGCGCAGGGCGTCGATTACGGTGAACATGCCGAGCAGGTGGCCGCCCTCCATGACGAGCGCCGCGCCGAACTTCTGGTCGGCGAGCACCTGGACGACCTCGGCGATCGGGGTGTTGGGGACGACGACGTAGGGGTTCGGGGTGCAGGCCTGCTCGGCGGTCGAGTCTTTGGACTCGAAGCCGTCGACCGCCGAGATGCGAGCGAGGTCGCGATCGCTGAGGATCCCGACGAGGTGACCGCCGACGTACACGGGCAGGTGCCGCGCGTTGATCTGGAACATGCGGGTGCGGGCGTCGTTGACGGACAGGCCGCCGTCGATGGTCACGGGATCGGGGGTCATGAACTCGCGGACGGTCATTTGCGTGGCTGACATGCCCGAAACCTTGGGCCCGTTGATGCTTTGCGCCATACGCGCCGGGCTTTTCGGGCGTCCTGACGCCGCTCTCGTCGGCTTCACGTCGTCATGACCAAGTCGTGTCATCGCGGTGCGGGGAAGACGCGCCGGGGCCGCCCGGGCGCTGCCTGGCTTGGGGTATGCTGGCGAGGGACCATGGCGCACGACTTTGCGAGCGAGGAGGACCTGCTCGATCGGCTGACAGCTCATTCGTCGATGTGTGTTGCAGGCGCGGCGGCCCTCGACCCGGTTTCCGCAGGTCCACACGGACATCGCCGACGGCGCGACGGAGCTGTGTCGCACGCTCGAGTCGGACCTCGAGGGCTGGCATCTGCCGCCGGCCGTCGCGGCGCTCGGGCGCCTGCTCGCGGGCACACCGCGGCGCCGGTGCCCGGGACCCAGAGCCTGGGCCTGCCGGAGGACAGCATCCTAGGCGCGCCGACCCCCGCGGACAGCACCCCGCGCGGGCAG
>Ga0105046_10004532_pt1 | contig 22115 bp, 16 predicted proteins | sample MAT03_FD_78385 | JGI IMG/M metagenome (GOLD analysis project Ga0105046, IMG submission 78385) | Freshwater microbial communities from Lake Fryxell liftoff mats and glacier meltwater in Antarctica - MAT-03 (megahit assembly) | ecosystem: Environmental > Aquatic > Freshwater > Ice > Liftoff...
GGCCCGATCGTCGGCGACGCCTTGAAGGACCCGAACAACCGCCTCGCGCGGCTGGTGAACGCCGAGAAGGACGACGGGAAGGTGGTGGGCGAAATCTACCTGGCGATCCTCGCCCGACAGCCGTCGTCGAAGGAGCGGGAGGCGGGAGTCGCCGCGCTCCGCGCCGCCGGGCCGGACCACACCCGCCTCGTCGCCGAGCACAAGGTGAAGGCCGACGCCTTCAACGCCTACAAGACCACGCTCGACGGCCGGCAGGTGGCGTGGGAGCAGGCCCGCATCGCCGAGAAGCCGACGACGTGGGTGCCGCTGGAGATCGTGAAAGCCGAATCGAAGCAGGGGCCGACGCCGGCGTCGCTGAAGGACGGGGCGACGCTGAAAGTGCTCCCCGACGGCACGATCGTGGCGACCGGCAAGACGGGGCAGGTGGACGTATACACCGCCGTCGGCAAGGCGAAGCTGGGGAAGGCGATCACCGCGATCCGCCTCGAAACGCTGGCCGACGCGAGCCTGCCGAACAAGGGGCCGGGCCGCGCCGAGAACGGCAACTTCGTCCTGAACGAGTTCAAGCTGACGTACCAGAAGGCCGGCAAGGATGACGCGACGAAGGAGACCCCGGTGCGGATGACGGCGCTCGCGGCGACCGTGCAGCAGGACGGCTTCCCGGCCGCGAACGCGGTGGACAACAACCCGGCGACCGGCTGGGCCGTCGGCAACGGCGTCGGCAACAACCAGGCGGCGCTGTTCAAGTTCCAGAGCCCGGTGCCGGCCGTGGCCGACGGCGTCACGTTCACCGCGACCCTCGACCAGCGCTTCGGCACGAACCACGTGGTCGGGAAGTTCCGCCTGTCGGTGACCTCGGACGCCAACCCGAAGCTGGCGAGCCCGCTGTCGGCCGAGGAGGTGGCGCTGCTGGAGACGCCCGCGGCCCAGCGGACCGACGCCCAGAAGGCCCGGCTGCGGGCGCTGTACCTGGCGCAGGACCGCGAGTACCAGCGGCTGGCGGCCGACGCCGCCGACGTGCCGCCGGCCGACCCGCGGGTGCTGGGGGCGCAGGACCTCGCGTGGGCGCTCATCAACACGCCGGCGTTCCTGTTCAACCGTTAACGAGCCGGCGAGCCGACCGCCGTGAGGCGGGTGATGGGAACGTCACCCGCCGCCTCACGGCGGTCGGCTCGCCTCGTCATTCCATGCTCATGCCTTCTGCCGTCCCCGACCCACTCCGCGCCTGGCTCGCCCTCGCGGTGCAAGGCGGCGCCTCCGACTTGCACCTGATCGCCGGCCACCCGCCCGTGCTTCGCCTGCACGGCGACCTGACCGCGCTCCCCGATCCGCCGCTCGCCGCCGACGCGCTCGAACCACTGCTGATGACCGTTTGCCCGCCCGCGGCCGCCGACCGGCTGGCGTCGCATCGGAGCGTCGACTTCTCGTTCGACCTGCCCGTCGGCGGCGGGTCGGCCCGCTTCCGGGCGAACCTGTTTCACGCGGGCGGACAGCTCGGGGCTTGCTTTCGCGTCATCCCCGCGGACATCCCCGACCTCGAGTGGGCCGGCTTCCCACAACCGCTGGCCGACCGCCTTTCCACCCTCCGCGACGGGCTAGTTATCCTCACCGGGCCGACCGGATCGGGGAAGACGACGACGCTGGCGATGATCGTGAACCGCCTCAACCTCGCCGGCGGCTACCGCATCATCACCGTCGAGGAGCCGGTGGAGTACGTGTTCCCGCGGATGGCGCATTCGGTCGTCACGCAGCGCGAGGTCGGGCTCGACGTGCCGACCTTCGCGGACGGCCTCCGCTCCGGTCTGCGCCAGGACCCCGACGTGATCCTGGTCGGCGAGGTCCGCGACCGCGAGACGGCGCAGATGGCCCTGAGCGCCGCCGAGACGGGTCACCTCGTCTTCACGACGCTCCACACCCGCGACGCGAAGGGGGCGGTGACGCGCTACGCCGACCTGTTCCCGCAGGACATGCAGCAGCCGGTGCGGGCGCAGCTGGCGCTCGGGCTGCGGGCCGTCGTGAGTCAGCGGCTCCTGCCGGGCGTCGAGTGCGGGGCGAAGCGGGAGTTGGCGCTCGAGGTGCTGTGGGTGACGCACCCCGTCGCCGCGGCGATCCGGCTCGGGAAGGTGGAGGGGATCGACAATTTGATCGTCACCGGCCGGGCCGACGGCATGCAGTCGTTCGACGAGGCGCTGCGGCAACTGATGTTCGCGGGGCGGATCACGCGGGCGGTGGCCGAGCAGAACGTGAGCGACCCGGGGTTGCTGTACCGGTAGCGCGTTGCACCGCCGCGAGCGGCGGTCACCGGGCGTGTTCCTTTTGCACACGCTCGGCGTCGGCGCGGAGGATCGGCACCATCACCTCGCGGAATAACACCACCAGCGCCAGCCCGGCGACGAGTACGCCCGCCAGCCGCAGTAGTACCTGGCCCCAGAACGGCGAGTCTTCGCGGCGGCCCACGGCTCAACCCCGCCCGCGGCCGGCGATCGCCCGCGTCTCGGTCAGCACCTCGTCCATGAACACGTCGTGCCCCGCGACCGGGATTTCGTCGAAGAGTTGGCAGTCGAAGGCGAGCGCGACGAGCGGGGCGTCCGGTCGGGCGCGGGCGAGGAGGCGGTCGTAGTACCCCTTCCCCTGGCCCATCCGCCCGCCGCGCGCGTCGAACGCCGTGCCAGGAACCATCACCAGGTCCAACTCCTCGGGCTGCACCACCTTCGCGGGGAGGCGGCGGAGTTCGTCCTTCGGCTCGAGAATCTTGTACGCCCCCTCGACCAGCTCGCTCATGTCTTCGAGCAGGAACAGTTCGAGGGTGTTCGTCTCGACCACGCACCACGGCACCACCACGCGCTTGCCGTGGGTCAGCGCCTCCGGGAGGGTGTGGCGGGTGCGGACCTCGCTGCCGGCGTCCACGTACCACATTACCGTCTTCGCGGACTGGTACGCCGGCAGCGACATGAACCGGCCGCAGACGGCGCGGCTCAGTTCGTCCTTGTCCTTCTGCGCGACGCGGTTCTTGCGGGCCTGTTCGCGGATGGCGGCCTTGCGGGCCTGCGGGTCGTCGGCCATGACGGGTCTCGGGGGGTTGGCGAGCCGCGGGCCGTCAGGCCGCGGGTGCCGTCTACATTACCGCCCGCGTGGGCTACCGACATGGGGGTGGACGGCCGTGCGGGTAAAATGAATCGTAAGACCCGAACGACCCCTCCAACTTGTAGCCATGACCACCTCAACCCCAAAGCCGTCGTTCACCCTGATCACGATGATCCTGCCCGGCCCCGACCGCAAGCGGCAGCCGAGCCCGTACCACTACCGCGTCACGTACCGTAACCCCGACCCGTCGGAGCCCGGTTGCCTGATGACGTGGGACGTGCTCGGCGGCCGCGAGCGCTACCAGATCGCCCTGGAGCAGACCCCGACCGGCGAGACCGCCTGGCACTGCACCTGCGCGGATGCGGTTTACCACGGGGCGAACAACCACGCCCACCGCTGCAAGCACGTCAGCGGCCTACGGGAGCTGTTCCCCCGGGCGGCGTAGAGTTCGACACATCAGCGGGCCGCCGGGAACCGTTCCTGCAGCGGAACGACGGTCAGTTCCTGTTCACGCAGCGCCCGACATGCCTCGGCCGCGGCCTCGGCGGCGGACAGCGTGGTGATGCACGTCACTCGGTTGGCGACCGCCCCGGCACGAATCTTCCGCTCGTCGGACGAACTGCCGCGACCGCTCGGCGTGTTGATGACGAGCGCCACCTCGCCGTTCTTCATCTTGTCGAGCAGGTTCGGCCGCCCCTCCGCGATCTTCGGCACCACCTCGACCGGGATGCCGCGCTGGGCCAGGAATTTTCCGGTGCCGCGCGTGGCGATCAGCTTGTAACCCATCCCGACGAACGCCTTCATCACCGGCGCCACGCCCTCCTTGTCGCGGTCGGCCACGGACACGAACACCGTGCCGCTGAGGGGCAGGGGGGCGCTCGCGGCCATCTGGCTCTTGGCGAACGCCATCGGGAACTCGTCGTCGATCCCCATCACCTCGCCGGTGGACTTCATCTCGGGGCCGAGGATGATGTCCACGCCGGGGAACTTGTTGAACGGGAACACGCTCTCCTTCACCGAGTAGTGCGTCGGCACCACCTCGTCCTTCACGCCGAGTTCGTCGAGCGTCTTGCCGGCCATCACCAGCGCCGCGAGGCGGGCGAGGGGCACGCCGGTGGCCTTACTCACGAACGGGATCGTCCGGCTGGCGCGGGGGTTGGCCTCCAGGATGTACACGACCGGGTCGGCGCCCCGCATCCCGGCGACGGCGAACTGGATGTTCATCAGCCCCTTCACGTTCAGGGCCGCAGCCAGCTTCCGACTCTGAACCTTGATCTCCTCGATCACGGCGGGCGGCAGGCTGTACGGCGGGATGACGCACGCCGAGTCGCCGCTGTGGATGCCGGCCTCCTCGATGTGCTGCATCACGCCGCCGATAACGGTCCGGGTGCCGTCCGACAGGCAATCCACATCCACTTCGGTCGCGTTCTCCAGGAACTGGTCGATGAGGACGGGGCGGTCCTTGTTCACGTCCGGGGCGACGCGCTCCATATACGCTTCGAGCTCGTCCTCGGTGTAGACGATCTTCATGTCGCGGCCGCCGAGCACGAAGCTCGGGCGGACGAGCACCGGGAAGCCGATCTTCCGCGCCGCGAACACCGCGGCGGGGGCGTCCACGGCGGTGTTGTTGGCCGGCTGCTTGAGGCCGAGCTCGTCCACGAGAACGGCGAAGCGCTTGCGGTTCTCGGCGATGTCGATGGAGTCCACGCTGGTGCCAATGATCGGCACCCCGGCCGCCTCCAGCGCCTTGGCGAGGTTCAGCGGCGTCTGCCCGCCGAACTGGACGATGACGCCGTCGGGCTTCATCCGGTCGTGGACGTTGAGCACGTCTTCGACGGTGAGCGGCTCGAAGAACAGGTGGTCAGACGTGTCGTAGTCGGTGCTGACCGTCTCGGGGTTCGAGTTCACCATGATGACCTCGTACCCCGCGGCGCGAAGCGCGAACGCCGCCTGGACGCAGCAGTAGTCGAATTCGATCCCCTGACCGATCCGATTCGGCCCGCCCCCGAGGATCATGATCCGCGGCTTGCCCGTGGCGGCTCGGACTTCGTCCTCCACCGCGGTGCCGTGCGCCGTTCGGATGGGGGATTCGTAGGTGCTGTAGTAGTAAGGCGTGTACGCCTCGAACTCGGCCGCGCAGGTGTCCACGCTCTTGAACACCGCCTCGACGCCGAACCCCTGCCGGACGCGGCGCACCTCCGACTCGGGGCAGCGCCACAGGTTCGCCAGTTGCCGGTCCACGAAGCCGTGCTGCTTCGCCGTCAGCATCAGCTCGGGGGTGACTGCGGCCAGCGACCCGAGCGCGGCCAACTCGTCCTCCACGGTCACCAGGTCGGCCATGGCGCGGAGGAACCACGGGTCGATCTTCGTCCGCTGGTGGATGTCGTCGAGCGACATACCCCCCTTGAGCGCGTAGCGGATGTACCACAGCCGCTCGCTGTTCGGCCGGGCCAGCTTCTGGGCGATCTCCTCCGTCGTCGGCGGGTTGTCGGAGCCCCAGCGGTCGCGGCGGTCGCAGCCGAGGCCGAACCGGCCGACCTCCAGGCCGCGCAGCGCCTTCTGCAGCGACTCCTTGAAAGTGCGGCCGATGGCCATCGTCTCGCCGACCGACTTCATCTGCGTCGTCAGTGTCGGGTCGGCCTCGGGGAACTTCTCGAACGCGAACCGCGGCACCTTCGTCACCACGTAGTCGATCGTCGGTTCGAAGCTGGCCGGCGTCTCGCGGGTGATGTCGTTGCGGAGCTCGTCGAGGGTGTAGCCGACGGCCAGCTTGGCGGCGATCTTGGCGATGGGAAAGCCGGTCGCCTTCGAGGCCAGGGCACTTGAGCGCGACACGCGCGGGTTCATCTCGATCACGATCATTCGGCCGTCGGCCGGGTTCACCGCGAACTGGATGTTCGACCCGCCCGTCTCGACGCCGATCTCGCGGATGATGGCCTTCGCCTGGTCGCGCATCCGCTGGTATTCCTTGTCGCTCAACGTCTGAATCGGCGCGACGGTGACGCTGTCGCCGGTGTGGACGCCCATCGGGTCGAGGTTCTCGATGGAGCAGATGATGACGACGTTGTCGGCGACGTCGCGCATCACCTCCAATTCAAACTCCTTCCAGCCGATCAGCGACTCCTCGATGAGCGTCTCGCCGACCGGGGACAGCTGCAGCCCCCTCGTGACGAGGTCGACGAATTCCTCGCGGTTGTACGCGATCCCGCCGCCGCTACCGCCCATGGTAAAGCTCGGCCGCAAGACGCACGGCAGGCCGATGACGTCGAGGATGTCGAGCGCCTGGGCCAGCGACCGGGCGACGCCGCTCCTCGGCACGTCGATGCCGATCTTGACCATCGCGTCCTTGAATTTCTGGCGGTCCTCGGCCTTGTCGATCACGTCGGCGCGGGCGCCGATCATCTCGACGCCGTACTTCGCCAGCACCCCGTGCTTGACGAGGTCCATGGCGGTGTTCAGCGCGGTCTGCCCGCCGAGCGTCGGCAGCAGGGCGTCGGGCTTCTCCCTGGCGATGATCTTCTCGACGATCTGCCAGGTGATCGGCTCGATGTACGTCCGGTCGGCGGTCTCGGGGTCGGTCATGATCGTCGCCGGGTTGGAGTTCACCAGGACGATCTCGTACCCCTCCTCGCGCAGCGCCTTGCAGGCCTGGGTGCCGGAGTAGTCGAACTCGCAAGCCTGTCCGATGACGATGGGGCCGGAGCCGATGAGGAGGATCTTCTTCAGGTCGGTGCGTTTCGGCATGGAATCCAACGCGGGGGCGGGGACGGGTCGGCGCAAACTCCGCTTAGTTTATAGACCCCCGCCGGCGCGTCCACCGAACCTCGCGCGTCGACCCGCTTGACCATCGCCGCGGCGCCCTCACAATCAGAGTGCCCACACTTCCCGGAGGAACGCTCGTGATCCGATGTGCAACGCTCCTGACGGCCGCGGCGTACCTGTTCGTCGGCGCCGGCGCGCCGGCGCAGGACAAGGCCGACGGCGGGGTGAGCATCAAGGGGAGCGTGGACGACCTGACGCTTCAGGACAAGGCTCCCAAGCAAGGTGTCGTGGTGAGCGCGGCCGGGTGGAAGGCGCTGTGCGAGGCGTGGGGGATCAAGGACGCGCCGAAGGTGGACTTCGCGAAGACGATCCTCGTCGTCGCAACCACGCGCGGTAGCCAGCTGAAGCTGACACCGCGGGTGACGGACGGCGATCTGAAGACGGCTGCGCTCTCCTCGCGCGACCTACGGCCGGGATTTCGCTACGCGATCGAGTCGGTGGCGCGGGAGGGCGTGAAGACGGTTAACGGTCAGACGCTGCCGAAGGAGTAACGTCGTGATGGCGAGCGGCCCGCGTGAGCGGGCTGTTGGCTCTGAAGCCCGGAGGGCGCCTTGGTTAGCCCGGGGCGGAAGCCCCGGGCGGCGTCCGCGGTGAACTAAGGGCGTTGCACCCAGAATCACCCCATCGCCCGCCCGGGGTTTCCGCCCCGGGCTAACCAAGGCGCCCTCCGGGCTTCAAGACCCGAGCCGAAGCCCCGAGCCAACAGCCCGCTGACGCGGGCCGCTCGCCGTTGACTCACCGCCCGCCGTCCGGGTTGGGCCGCGGCGTCCGCGGCCGCTCGGGGTTGTTCGGTTCCCCACGCTCGGGCCGACCCGGCGTCGCCTCGCCGAACGGCGTCGGGAACAGCGACCGGCCGCGCGGCGTCAGCCGTTCCAGTGTCGCGCGCTGGTCGGGAGTCAGTGCGCGGTTCAGTTCCGAGGTCGCGTCGTCGGCCAGCTTCGTCACCGCGTCGCGAAGCTCGTTCCGATCGACCTTCCCGGAGCGAACGTCCTCCAGCAGACCGCGCAGCATCGTCGAATACCCCTCGACCGCCTTCTCGACCTGGACGCGCTGCTTCTCGTCGAGCTTGAGCTCGCCGAGCGCGCTCCGCAGCGGCGCGGGCACGCCCGGGACGGCCTCGGCCCCCGGCCGGCCGCTCGGCGGAGGAGGGGGTGGGGCACCCGGAACCCCGTTGGGCGGTAGCCCGAAGGGCGACGGGAACGCGCCCGCTCCGCCGAACCCACCTCCGGTGACGCCGAACCCACCTCCGGTGACGCCGAACCCACCACCACCGGGGAAGCCCGCCGTGCTTCGCTCGATCTGCTGGACGAGCCGGCGGGCGGTGAACGCCTTGGCGTCGTTGCCGCCGACCATCTGCCGCAGGGCGGGAAGGGCGGGGCCACCGACTGCCACCAGCGCTGCCCGGGCGCTCTCGCGAATCGCGTCGTGCGGGTCGTTCATCTTGTCCGTCAGAGTCTTCACCCACGCCTCGACCTGCGGGTCGGCCTTCTCGATCAGCTTCACCGGCCCCGGTCCGCCCTCGGTGAGCGGCCCGACCGGCGGCTGGCCCCACGCCACGCCCGCGGTCAGCAGCGCGACCGCTACCGTCGTCACCCGCGTCATTGCACGTCCTCCCGGAGAGTTCATCCCACGTCATTGTCGCCCGCGGCACTACCGGAGGAAACGGAATTCGCGCCCGGCCGCGACACTCATCATTCGCGGTCTTCGCGGCCGACCCGCCGCCGTTTACCATGAGGGGGACCGAACCCCCAGGGCGCCGCCGATGGCCACCGACCCCGACCCGGAGATCGCCGCGCTCGTGGAACGGCTCCGCAACGGCGACCAGACCGCCCTCGGCGTGCTGTTCGACCGGCACCGCGACAAGCTCCGGCGGATGGTCTCGTTCCGCCTCGACGCCCGCCTCGCCGGCCGGGTGTCCGCGTCGGACGTGCTCCAGGAGGCGTACATCGACGCCCTGAAGCGGGTCGAGCACTATTTCGCGAAGCCCGACCAGCCGTTCTTCGGCTGGCTCCGGCTGGTGGTCGGGCAGCGGCTGGCGGACGTTCACCGCGAGCACCTCGCCGGCAAGCGGGACGCCGGCCGCGAGGTCGGGCTGCATGCGGGCCCGGCCGGTGCGGACTCGGCGTGCATGGCGGCGAGCCTCCTCGCCCGCGGGTCGTCGCCGAGCCAGGCCGCGAACCGGAACGAGCGCTTCGTTCAACTCGAAGCGGGGCTCGCGCGGATGGACCCGCTCGACCGCGAGGTGCTGGCCCTGCGGCACTTCGAGGAGCTGAGCAACACGGAAACCGCTGAACTGCTCGGCATCCTGCCGCCGGCCGCGAGCAAGCGCTACGTCCGGGCGCTGTCGCGGCTGAAGCAGATTCTCGAAGCGGTTCCCGGATTCGAGGGCTGACCGTGGACCGCGACCCGCTCGACGTGCTCGCCGAGGACTTCGCCGCCCGGCTGCGCCGCGGGGAGCGGCCGAGCGTCGCCGACTACGCCGCCGCGCACCCCGATCACGCTGCCGAACTGCGCGACCTGCTACCCGCCGTCGCGCAGATGGAACTCCTCAAGCGCCACCGCCAGACCGCCCCCGCGTCGAGATCGATGCCGGACCGCTTCGGCGACTACCGCATCGTCCGCGAGCTAGGCCGCGGCGGGATGGGCGTGGTCTTCGAGGCGGTACAGGAAACGCTCGGCCGTCGCGTCGCGCTGAAGGTGCTGGCGACGCACTCCACGCTGGACGCCGACCGCCGCGAGCGCTTCGTCCGCGAGGCGAAGGCGGCGGCCCGGCTGCACCACACGCACATCGTGCCGGTGTTCGGCGCCGGCGAGCACGACGGCCTGCCGTACTACGTCATGCAGCTGATCCCCGGCCGCGGGCTGAACGCGGTCGTGTCGGCGTGGCACGCCGCCGCCCACGCCGACACCCCGCGCCCCGGCCGCGCCGACGACACGTGGCCGCACACCGCCGCGGCCGACGCGCCGCCGTTCGAGGTGGTCTTCGACGGCCCCCGGCGCGACGACTGGCGGTTCGTCGCCGCTGTCGGCATGGAAGTGGCCGACGCGCTCCAGTACGCACACGAATCGGGCGTGGTCCACCGCGACGTGAAGCCGGCGAACCTGCTGCTGGACGACCGCGGGCAGGTGTGGGTGGCCGACTTCGGCCTCGCCAAGCTCGACGACGCCGGCGGCCTCACCGCGACCGGCCACGTCCTCGGCACGCTGCAGTACATGGCCCCCGAGGGGCTGTACCGGGCGGCCGACGCCCGCGGCGACGTGTACGGCCTCGGCGCCACGCTGTACGAGCTGCTGACGCTGAAGCCGCCGGTCTGCGGCGACACCCCGGCCGAACTGATGAAGCAGCTGGCCGACGGGGTTCCGGTTCCGCCGCGGCGCGTGAACCCGGCCGTGCCGCGCGACCTGGAAACGATCGTGCTGAAGGCGCTGGCCCGCGAGCCCGACCGCCGCTACGCCACGGCCGGCGAGATGGCCGCCGACCTCCGCGCCTTCCTCGACGACCGCCCCATACGCGCCCGCCGCGAAACCCTCGCCGGCCGTGCCGCCCGCTGGTGCCGGCGGAACCCGGCCGTCGCCAGCCTGTCGTTCACGACGGTCGCGGCACTGGTGCTCGCCGCGGTCGTGGGCTGGGTTGCCTACGCGCGCACGACGAAGGCGCTGGCCGACGAGACGGCCGCCCGCGGCGACGCCGAGGCGCGGCAGCGCGAGGCCCAGGAAGCGTCCGCGAAGCTGGAGGCGAATCTGCGGCTGACGCTGCAGGAGTTCGAGCGCGTGTTCGAGGCCGCGGCGGGCGGCGAGAACCGACCCGGGTTCGGCTTCGCACTCGGGTTCGGCCTGCCGAAGGCGTTCGGCCCGAAGGACGGCCCGAAAGACGGCCCCGTCGCCGGCGACGCGGCCGACCGCGCGGCGGTGCTGGAGGCGGTGCTCGGCTTCTACGACAAGTTCGCGGAGCGGAACGCGACGCAGCCGGCGTTGCAGCTCGATGCCGCGAAGGCCCACCGCCGCGTTGCCGAGCTGCACCAGTGGCTCGGCCGGCAGGAGAAGGCGGCCGCGTCCTTCAGCCGCGCCGCCACGCTCCTCGGCACGCTCGCCGCCGAGTTCCCCGACGACGCCGACGTGCGCTTCGAGCGGATGCAGTTGCTCGCCCACGCCCCGCCGGCCGTCGTCGGGATGCCTTCGATAACTGACGGACTCGTCGCTGCGCTGGCGCTCGGCGTGGAGTTCACCGACCCGCCCCGACGCTGGGCCGTCGGCTCGGTCGAGCTGAAGCTGGGTACGGCGCGCGAACACGCGAACGACCCCGTCGGCGCCGCCGCGGCGTACCGGGCCGCGATCGACCACCTGTCCCCCGGCTCGGCCCGCGAGGGGCGGCCGCCGGTCGTGGTGTTCGAGCAGGTGATGGCCCGTCAGAGGCTCGCGACGCTGCTGAGCGCGGAGGGGAATCTTCCCGCGGCTCGGCGCCTGTTGGAAGCGGCGGCCGCGGACGTTCGTCCCCCGTTCGCCGGCGGCGGGCCGGGCCGGTTCGGCGGCAACTTCCCCGTCGGCACGCTGGACCAGCTCGCTCGGGTGCAGGAGAGGATGGGCGACCACGGCGCCGCGAGCCAGACGCGGCGGGAGATCAGCGGCTATCAGCAGAACCCGTTTCCGGGCGGCATGGGCGGCGCGGTCGGCGGCGGGCCGCCGCGGCCGAACCCGCCGCCGAAGAGGTGATGCGTGGGCAAGCCCGGGGACGGCCGTCCCCGGGCTTTCGGCCCGTGACTCAGCGGAACAGGTCCGCCGGCGTCTGCCCCTTCTTGTGGCCCGGGTTGCGGAACCGCGTCGGGGCGTAGCTCCCCACCAGTTCCACCTTCGTCGCCTCCGGGATGCGGGCTTCCATCCCCATCGCCCACAGCGACCCGTTCACGATCATCCGCCGCGTCCCCTCGTGCGACAGGTCTTCCGACGCGCCCATCGTCGTCGTGAACGCCCGCCCCTTCGCCCCCTCCGGCACCTGGTAGTCGCGCGTCCACGACACAGGCATCATCGGCTCGTTCTTCTTCCCGCTCACCGCCTTCGATGACGGCTCCAGCGTCTCCGTCACCTCACCCAGCACGATCGGCGTGCAGCCGGGCAGCGGCAGCGTCACGGTGTACACGTCGGCCGTGCCGAAGATGCTGCCGGGGGTGATCCCCTTCAGAATCGGGTGCTTCTCCTGCCCGGGGGCGGGCACGCCGCGGGTGCCCTCCTTGCCGTGGCTACCGTGGTGGTTCACCCAGCGCTCGCCGAGAACGACCTTGCCGAAGCCGCCCTCCCAGCCCTTCACGCCGCTGCCGTTGCCGAACTTGGCGAACGGCGACTTCGAGCTGCCCGGGTAGTTGAAGGCGTGCGTCGAGGTGCGGAGGCCGACCACCGGCTTCCCGGCGGCGACGTACTCAGCGATCGGCGCCATCTGCTCGTCCGGCAGCGCCAGGAAGCGCGTGAAAATGAGGAGCAGGTCGGCGGTCTTCAACACGTCGGTGCCGGGGAGGTTGTTGACGTGCGGGTCCACGTGGCCGTCCTTGTCCAAGGTGAACAGCGTCGTGGTCTTGAAGCCGTGGTGCGTGGAGAGAATCTTCGCCAGCTGCGGGACCGCCTCCTCGGAGCGATACTCCTGGTCGCCGCTGATGAGGACGACGTGCTTCCCCTTTCCGACGCCGTCGCCGCCGGGGAGCATGACCGCCGACGGCAGTGCGTCGGGTCGGGCGTCGGCGGGGAGGAGGGCGAGGGCCGCGACGAGGGCGGCGGGTGCGAACCGGGTCATGGCGGGTCCGGGGAGGAGGCGAGCCGAGGGCCGTCAGGCCCCGGGTGAGTCGTGCAACCGCGGCCAGTATACGCCGACCGCCTGGCCGGGTACACTGGCTCGGCCTCCCCGTCGCGGAGACTGCCCCATGCGGGTTCTCGTCGTGTCCACCGTCGTGCTCCTCACCGCCGCCACCGCCGACGGCCAGACCGGCTACCTCAAGCCGCCGCCGGCTGTGTCCGCCATCTTGAACGCTCCACCGCCGCCGGACGTGTCGGTGAGCCCGAGCCGCGACCGCGTGCTGCTCATCCACAAGGACCGCTACCCGCCGATCGCCGAACTCGCGGAGCCGATGTTGAAGCTGGCCGGGCTTCGCATCAACCCGCGCACGAACGGCCCGGCGCGCGCCGGGATCGTCGCGTCGCTGATGCTCACGACCCTCGACGGGACGAAGACGCCGATCGCTCTGCCGGCCGGCATTCACTTCGGCACCCCGCGGTGGTCGCCGGACGGGAAGCGGCTCGCGGTCCTGGGTACGTTCGACATCGGCATCCGCATCTGGGTCTACGACCTCGCGTCCGCCACGCTCGCGCCGGTGCCCGGCGTCAACGTCAACGCGGCCCTCGGCACGCCACTCCAGTGGGCGACCGCGGACGAGTTGCTGGTGCAGACCATTCCCGCGGGGCGAGGCGCGCCGCCGGCCGCGCCGCCGGAGCCACAGGGGCCAGTGATCCAGGAGACGAGCGGGAAGGCCGGCCCCGTGCGCACACTGCAAGACCTACTCCAGAACAGCCACGACGAGGCACTATTCAGCTACTACGGCACGTCGCAGCTCGCGTTCGTGAACGTCCCGTCGGGCAAGGTCGAGCCGGTCGGCGCGCCGGCGATCATTTCCGGCTGTGATGTGTCGCCGGACGGGAAGCTGATCCTGCTGACGCGGGTGAACAAGCCGTTCTCGTACCTCTACAGCTACGGCTCGTTCCCGAAAACGGTCGAGCTCCGCAACCGGGCCGGGGCGGTGGTCGCCACCATCGCGGACAAGCCGCTGCAGGACCGCATCCCGATCGAGGGCGTGCCGACCGGCCCGCGGCTGGTGCAGTGGATGCCGACGCAGCCGGCCGGGCTGTGCTGGGTCGAGGCGCTCGACGGCGGTGACCCGCGGACGATGGCCGAGGCCCGCGACAAGGTCGTCTTCCGCCCGAACGTCGGCAGCTCGGAGCAGTCGTCGCTCACGCTGACGCACCGCCACTCCGCGATCAGTACGACCACCACCATCGGCTTCTTCGAGGACGGCAAGCGAGTGCTGGTGAAGGATTACGACCGCGACCGCAAGTGGGCGCGGACGATGCTGGCCGAGGTCAGCGGTGGCGACCCGAAGGTGCTGTACGAGCGTTCGACGCAGGACCGCTACGGCGAGACGGGCTTGCCTGTTACGAGGCCGCTACCCAACGGGCAGCGTGTCCTCCACGAGGTGAACGGGCGGTTCGCGTTGATCGGTGTCGCCGCCGCCGACGCCGGCGACCGCCCGTTCCTCCGCCTCTTCGACATCAAACTCGAGCGTGCCTTCACACACTTCTCGTCGCCGGGCGGAGGGTACGAGCGGGTTCTGGCGGCCCTGGACTTGCCGTGCCGGAAGTTGTTGATCGAACGAGAATCGCCGACCGAGGCCCCGCACATTCTTTACCGCCAATACGAGAGCGACGACCCCCTGGCCGAGTTTCGGGAGGTCAAACTCACGACCGGCCGCGACCCCGCACCCGAGCTACGGCAATCGAAACGCCAACTCGTCAGCACCAAGCGGGCCGACGGGACGGGCATCAACTTCACCTTCTTCGTCCCGCCGGGTCATGTCCCCGGCCAGAAGCTGCCGACCGTCTTCTATGCCTACCCGACCGAGTTCACAGACGCGAACGTCGCCGGTCAGGTCAAGGGTTCGACGACCCGCTTCACACTGCCGACCGGCTACTCGCACCTGTTCTTCCTCACGCAGGGGTACGCCGTCATGGAGGTGTCGATGCCCGTGGTCGGGCCGCCGGCGAGCGCCAACGACACGTTCGTCGAGCAGCTGGTTGCAAACGCCCGCGCCGCCATCGACAAGGGGGCCGAGATGGGTGTCGTGGACCCGACGCGCGTCGGCGTGATGGGGCACAGCTACGGGGCGTTCATGACCGCGAACCTCCTCGCCCACTCGGACCTGTTCCGCGCCGGCATCGCCCGCAGCGGGGCTTACAACCGCACCCTCACCCCGTTCGGCTTCCAGAACGAGCGCCGCACCTTCTGGGAGGCGCCCGACGTGTACGCGAAGATGTCGCCGTTCAACGCCGCCCACAAGATTAACGAGCCGCTGCTGCTGATCCACGGGGCCGCGGACAACAACCCGGGCACGTTCACCGTGCAAAGCGAGCGGCTGTACCAGGCGGTGCGCGGCAACGGCGGCACCTGCCGGCTGGTGCTCCTGCCGCACGAGGCTCACGCCTACGAGGCGCGGGAGTCGGTCGAGCACGTGCTGGCGGAACAGCTCGCGTGGTTCGACCGACACGTGAAGGTGGCGGGTCCGCGGAAGTAGCACCCGGCCGGCCGGGTCGATACACCAACCGCATGACCACGCCCCGTTCCGACCTCGTCATCGGCATCGACGGCGGGGCCACACACACCGCCGCCCTCCTCGCGGACGCGGCCACGGGGGCGGTCCTGGGCCGCGGCGAATCCGGCCCGTCGAACATCCAGGCGGTTGGCGTCGACGCGGCGCTGCGCGAGTTGGAGGCCGCGGTGGCCGGCGCGTTCGACGCGGCCGGCGTGCTGCGGGCGAAGGTGGCGGCGGCGTGCCTCGGGCTCGCCGGCGTCGACGTGAACGAAGGGCACGACATCATCGGGCGCTGGGCCGAGCGGGTGGCGCTGGCCGACAAGGTGACGGTGGCGAACGACGCGACGCTGCTGTTCGCCGCCGGCACGCCGGAGGGCTGGGGGCTGGCGGTGATCGCCGGCACCGGTTCGATCGCCTTCACCCTCGACCGCGACGGCCGCGACGGCCGCGCCGGCGGCTGGGGCTACCTCCTCGGCGACGAGGGGAGCGCCTGGCTGGTCGCCCTGAACGGGCTCCGCGCCGCGTGCCGCGCCGCCGACCGCGTCGGGCCGCCGACCCGCCTGCTGGACGCCTTCCAGAAACAGCTCGGCACCACCGACCCGCGCGACTTCATCCCGGCCGTGTACCGCGGGGCGTGGGACCGCGCCGCCATAGCGGGGCTGGCGCCGCTCGTGCTCGAAGCCGCGGAGGCGGGCGACGACGTGGCCCACGAGCTGGTCGTCCGCGAGGTGACCGAGCTGGCCCGCACCGCGGCGACGGCCGTGGACGCGGCAAAGTTGCCGCGGTTGGCGCTGCCGGTGGCGGTGGCCGGCGGGCTGATCGAGCGGAGTGCGTTCTACCGCGGCCTGTTCGTCGAGGCGCTGCGCGGGCACGGCATCCACCCGGGGGCCGTCGCCGTCGTGGACGACCCGGCGGTCGGCGCCGTGGCGCTGGCGCGAAAAGCGGCGGGCGCATAACCCCGGCGAGCCGACCGCCGTGAGCGGCGGGTGACGTTCCTGTCGCGCGTCACCCGCCGCCTCACGGCGGTCGGCTCGCCTCTGCTTCAACATGGTTGAGCTGCCAGCCCATGCCCACCCTGCCGCGCGTCCTAGCCGACCTCCCCGTCTCCGACGACGTGACCGAGCTGTGCGCCGGCAAGGTCGAACTCGTCCCGTGGGACGGCACCACGCACGGCGTCGTCGGCGTCTACACCTACGGCCACCCGACCGTCGACGCGAGCCTCCTCGACGCCGCCCCCGCCGTCCGCGTCGTGAGTAACAACGGCGTCGGCGTCGATCACATCGACGTGGCCGCGGCCGCGGCCCGCGGCGTCGTCGTCGGCAACACGCCCGGCGTCTTGAACGGCGCGACGGCCGACCTGGCGTTCGCGCTGCTGCTGGCCGCCGGCCGCCGCCTGGTCGAGGGCGACCGCTACGCCCGCGGCCCCGACTTCCACCGCTTCGACCCGTCGTACATGCTCGGCCGCGAGGTCCACGGCGCCACCCTCGGGATCGTCGGCATGGGCCGCATCGGCGAGCAGGTGGCGCGGCGCGGCCGCGGCTTCGGCATGACCGTGCTGTACTGCAACCGCCGCCGCAACGAGGCCGCCGAGGTGGCACTCGGCGCGACGTTCGCGCCGCTCGACGACCTGCTGGAGCGCTCCGACTACGTGGTGCTCACGGTGCCGCTGTCGGCCGAGACTCGCGGCCTGATCGGCCGGGCCGAGCTGGCGCGGATGAAGCCGACGGCCAGCCTCGTCAACGTCGCGCGGGGCGCGGTCGTAGACGTGGCGGCGCTCGCCGACGCCCTCCGCGACCGCCGCATCCACGCCGCGGCGCTCGACGTGACCGACCCCGAGCCGCTGCCGCGCGACCACCCGATCCTGGCGCTGCCGAACGTCATCATCACGCCGCACCTCGGCAGCGCCACCGTGGAGACGCGCCGCCGGATGGCGGAGGTGTCGGTGGACAACCTGATGCTCGGCCTCGCCGGCAAACCGCTGCTGCACGCGGTGCTGCCCCTTGCTCCGCGCTGACGGGCGGGTTACCTTTCATCCACCCGCCCGCTTCCTCTCCGGAGCCGCCGCCGTGTCCACGTCCCTCACCCGCCGCACGTTCCTCGGCGCGTCCGCCGCCGCCGTCGCGTCCGCCCCCGGCCTCACCGCCGCAGCCAACGACAAGGTCGTCGTCGGTGTCATGGGCTGCGGCGGCCGCGGCAACCACCTCGCCCGGTCGTTCGCCGCGCTGCCGAACGTCGAGGTCGCCGTCGTGTGCGACCCGGACCCGAACCGCGCCGCCGAGGTGCAGAAGGTCGTCGCCGCGGGGATGCGCTCGACGCCGCGCGTCGTCGCCGACTTCCGCCGCATCCTCGACGACCGGACGATCGACCTGTTCGTGTGCGCCGCCCCGAACCACTGGCACGCGGTGTCCGGCATCCTGGCATGTCAGGCCGGGAAGCACGTGTACGTCGAGAAGCCGTGCAGCCACAACGCCGCCGAGGGCGAGATGCTCGTCGCCGCCGCCCGCCGCGCCGACCGCAAGGTGCAGATGGGGAATCAGCGGCGCTCCATGCCGAAGGTGATCGAGGGGATTCAAGCGCTCCGCGACGGCATCATCGGCCGCGTCTACTTCGCGCAGAGCTGGTACACGAACAACCGCCCGTCGATCGGCGCCGGCACCGCCGGCAACCCGCCGGCCGGGCTCGACTACGCCCTGTGGCAGGGGCCGGCGCCGGCGAAGCCGTTCCGCTCCAACTACCTCCACTACAACTGGCACTGGTTCTGGAACTGGGGCAACGGCGAGCTCGGCAACAACGGCGTCCACACCATCGACCTGTGCCGCTGGGGGCTCGGCGTGGACTACCCCACGGCCGTCACGTCGGCCGGCGGCCGCTACCGCTACAAGGACGACCAGGAGACGCCCGACACGCACGTCGTCAGCTTCGACTTCGCCGACGGGAAGACGATCACCTGGGAGGGGACCAGCTGCAACCAGGTGCCGGGCGGGTCGAAGCCGAACGCGCTGTTCCAGGGCGAGAAGGGGAGCCTGGCGCTGAACGACAACGGCTACACCGTCTACGACGAGCGCGGCCGCGAGGTGAAGAAGGAAGCTGGCGGCGCCACCGGCGACACGCTCCACTTCGAGAACCTGTTGGCCGGCATCCGCGAGGGGACGCGGCTCAACAGCGAGATCGAGGAGGGGCACAAGACGACGCTCCTGTGCCACCTCGGCAACATCGCCCACCGCACCGGCAAGCGCCTCGTTTGCGACCCGGCCCGGAAGGGCGTCGTCACGAACGAGGCGGCCGCCCAGGCGATGTGGCGGCGCGAGTACCAGGCCGGTTGGGAGCCGCGCGTCTAAGCCCCCGCAAAGGTCAGCGGTCCGGCAACGCAAGCACCTCGCCGCCGTCGCGCGTGATGGCGGCCCTCAGCGCCGCCTCGTCCGTCTTGGCGCGCACGAAGCGGACGCTGCCGTCGCCCATGCCGGCGAGGAACCCGTCTCCGCCCTTCGCCCCGAGTTGCGGGAGCGGCATCTTCCCGTCGTAGGCGAGCACGTCCGGCGCGTACCACGGCACCGCCTCGCCGGCCTCCACCACCGCGAACGTGTTCGACAAGCCGTCGGTGATGTTCGCCATCCGCGGCCCCGGCTCGCCCTCGACGAGCCACGGCCGGCCGTCCTTCGGCTGCGACTTCTTCGGAAGGGCGAACGACCGCCAGTAGGTGTGCCCCTTCGCCGCCGGCCGGCCGGGCACCTCGAACACCTTCGGCATCTCGGCCTTCTCCAGAATCGCCTTGTTCCGCGGGTCGTCCCACGACTTCTGCATGTCGAGCTGCCGGAAAATCGCGTCCTGCTCAATGTACGGGAGCAGTTGCACGCGCCAGCTCCACGCCGTCTTGTGGTCCGGCCCCACGTCGCCGGGCATCGTCCCGAACGTGTCGTGGCAGTTGTGCAGGCCCAGGAGGATTTGCTTGAGGTTGTTCTGCGCCTCGGCGTTGCGGCGGGCCACGGCCACCTGCTTCGGCAGCGCCGCGATCAGCTTCCCGAGCGCGTCGGCGTTCGGCCCGTCGGCCGACGCCACCACGGCCGTGTCCTTCACCTCCACCTTCGCGGCGCGGAGGGCGTCACGGCCGACGGTCAGGATCGCGGCCGGCAACGCGCCGTGGTCGCCGCGCTCGGACTCGCGCTTCACCTCCGTGTCCATCAGCCGGGCCAGGTCGGCGAGCCCCTCCTCCAGCACCGGGCCGGCCCGGCGGGCGTCGTCCGCGGAGGCGAACGTCAGGCTCAGCCGGGTCTTTACGCCGCCGGGCGCCAGGTCAGCGGTGAGGGTGGCGCTCGTGGCGCGGAACGCCGCCGCGTAGGGGGCCAGCGAGTTCGGCGCCTGCTCGCGCGCAACGAGCCGGAGGATCAGCCGCGGGTCGATGCCGACGCTGACGGCGGACTTGCCCGCGGCGGCGATAGCCGGGGCGAGCGGGCCGTCGGCCTTGCCGGAGAGGAGCTGCGCCGCGATCTGCGCCGCGGCGATGCCGCCCTCGGGGAGGAGCATCAGCGTGCGGTCGTCGGCCAGGACCACGGAGGAGAACGGCCGGCTACCGCGAAGCAGTACGACGTTCCCGGCGCGCTCGACGCCCTGGCCCTCGTTCCGCGGGCCGACGAGGTTCTTCACCACGCGGGCCTCGTTGTACGGCCGGCGTGTGGTGACGAGCACGACGGGGCCGGGGTCGCGGTCGATGCCCGGGGCGGGAAGGTACACGGTCACCCGCTCCAGGTCGGCCGCCGACACGCCGACCAGCCCCTCGATCGTCGGCTCCTTCTGGGCGACGAACCAGTCCTGCACGGCCTTCAGCCCCGCGTCGTCCCACAGCTGGGCGACGTTCACCGACACGACGACGAAGCCATCCCGCGGCACGGCCGCGAGCGCCTTCGGTGGAGGCGCCGGAGCCGGTCCGCCGAGCGGCGGCTGCGCGGCCGGCAGGAGCGCGGCGGCCGCGACGACCGCGACCGCGGACAGGGTGAGGCGGAGCGCACGCATGAGGAGTCCTCGGGGGTGGGTCTGGTGTTTATGGGTGGAAAGCCCGGGGACGGCCGTCCCCGGGCTTCGCGGGGTTACGGCAAGTTCACCGGGTTGCCGTCGCCGATCGAGATGGCGCGGCGAAGATTGGTATCGTCGATCGCGGAGCGTCGGAACGTGCGGGTGCTGCCGTCGCCCATGACCACGGCGAAGAAACCCGACGGCCCGCCGAGCTTCGGCAGTGCCATCCGGCCGTCGTAGGGGAGGTCGTCCGGCTTGGCCCACGGCACGGCCTCGGCCGCCTCCACCACCATGAACGTGTTCGAGCTGCCGTCGGAAATGGCCGCGAGGTTCGGACCCTTCGGGTTGCCGTCTACCAACAGCGCTCGGTGTTCGCGGGCGTTCTTCGGGCTGGTGAAAGTGCGGAAGTACGTCTCCCACGGCTGGTTCGTCGGCCGGCCCGGCATCTGGTAGGTGCGCACGACGGTCTGCGACGCCGCCTTGTTGGCCGGGCTGTCCCACGCCTCGTCGCGCTTGAACCGCTGGAACAACGCCTCCTGTTCCAGGTACGGGAGGATGAGTACGCGCCAGCTCAGGAGCGCCGTGCCGTCCTTGTCGTACACGTTGCCGGGAAGTTGACCGTTCAGGTCGTTGTACCCGTGCATCGCCAGGGCAATCTGCTTCAGGTTATTCTCCGCGGCCGACGCGCCGCGCGGCGACAGGGCGGCGTCGGGGAGTGCGGTTAGCACCCGGCTTACCGAGTCGTCCAGATTCATGCCCGCGGTGCCGACTACGGCAGCGCCCTCGGTGCGAAGTTTCGCGTCGGTCATCGTTTTGGCCAGGAACTCCAGCAGCGGAGCGGGGTAGGCGTTGCTCACGGCCGGTCGTGCCTCGGCCTTCTTCTGCTGGGCCGCGGCGAAGTCGGCCAGCTCGCGGAACTTCGCCGCCAACAGCGGCTCGGCCGCCTTCGCGGCGCCGTTATCCGTGAACCGGGCGGTCAGTTGGACGGCGGCAGTGTCGGTGCCGAGGTCCACGGTCAGCACAGCAGTGCGGGCGTCCTTCAACAGCACGTCGTTCGGCAGCCCCAGCCCGGCCAGCGCGGGCACGTCCACTCCGACGGTCAGCACGTGCTTACCGGCCGCGGTGCGGAGCGCGGGAACTAGTGCGGCGGCCGCGTCGAGCTTCCCGAGGTCGATCCCCTTCGGCGCGAGCAGGAGCGTCTTGTCGTCGAGGGGGAGAACGAACGCGAACTCGCCGCCCGCGACCGGGACCGCCTTTCCGAGTGGTCGCTCGGCCGGGGCGCCGGGGCGGGACAGCGTCTTGGCGACCGCGGCCGCGGTCACCGCCTTGCGGCCGACGACGACGACGAACGGCGAGTCGGAGCCGGCGGCGGGCCAGAAGAGGGTGAGGCGGTCGAGGTCGGTCGGGGCGAGGCCGACCATCGACTGTACGGCCCACGCGAACTCGATCTTGCCGCGCGACTCGCGGACGGGGGCGAGCGCCTTGTGGTCCCACAACTCGGCGACGTTCAGCGCCGCGAACGCCTTCACGCCCGCGGGCACGGCGGCGGGTTGCGGGGCGGGTTGGGCCAGTGCGACCGCGGCGATGACGACGAACCCGACGGGCGCGACGGTTCGGCGGGGGAGGTTCATGGGGGCGCTCCGTGGCGACGTGCGGCGGCTGTTCTGTTCCGTTGCCGCTTGCGGCTTAGCGCTGCCCAGCGCTAAGCCGCAAGCGGCAACGGAACAGAACAGCCGCCGCCGATGCTAACGCGCCGCGCGGCGCGGTGCAACGAACACGACGACGGAGCCGAGAGGTTGTTTCAAGGAACGGGAAGGTCAGTACGCGTGCTTCTGCTTCGAGAAGACCATCCGCCACACC
>Ga0105046_10004534_pt1 | contig 22111 bp, 21 predicted proteins | sample MAT03_FD_78385 | JGI IMG/M metagenome (GOLD analysis project Ga0105046, IMG submission 78385) | Freshwater microbial communities from Lake Fryxell liftoff mats and glacier meltwater in Antarctica - MAT-03 (megahit assembly) | ecosystem: Environmental > Aquatic > Freshwater > Ice > Liftoff...
CGGCCTGCCCGACCGCCTGCTGGTCAGCGTCGGCGGGGGCGGCCTGATCGCCGGCATCGCCGCCTGGCTGGGCGACCGCTGCCGCGTCGAGGCGCTGGAGCCGGTGGGCTCGCCCACGCTGCACGCCGCACGCGCGGCCGGCGCGCCGATGGATGTGGCAGTGTCGGGTCTGGCGGCCGATGCGCTGGGCGCGCGGCGCATCGGCCACATCGCGTGGCAACTCAACGACCGGCTTGCCGCAGCGCACCTGCTGCCCGAGGCCGACATCGCGCTTGCACAGCGCCGGTTGTGGGATGACTTCCGGCTCGCCGTCGAACCCGCGGCCGCGCTGCCGCTGGCCGCGCTGTGGAGCGGCCTGGTGCGGCCGCGGGCGCACGAGCGCGTGGCCGTGGTGGTCTGCGGCGCCAACCTCGACCCCGCGAGCCTGAGCCCGGGCACGCTGTAGCCGGCAGCTCGCCTCGGTGACGATGTTCAAGACAGCTCGTGCAGGAAAACCCGCGCCGGCATATACTCATCGGCTGGTCTCGGGTTCGAGGCCATTCGTTCATCCCCTCTGACACGCGTTCGGCAACCTCGTTGCCCGCACGTGCAGGCTCCTGACACGGAGCCGGTCGGCGGCGATGCCGTCGCCCCCCGATCCGTCCGCCGCAGCCGTTCTGGCCGCGGTCGTCAGCTTGCAAGCGACCTGACCCCGGCGCCCTCTGAACAGGGTGCCGTTGGGCTCTGTGCCGTGCGCGCCAGCCGTGCCGTCATGCGCCCTTTCGCGAGAGAACGACCATGAGTTTCCAGACCCTGAACCTCGATGCCCGGCTGTTGCGTGCGCTGGCCGATGCCGGCTACGCCGAGGCCACCCCGGTGCAGCAGCAGGCGATCACGCCGGCGCTGGCCGGCGGCGACCTGATGGTCTCTGCCAAGACCGGCAGCGGTAAGACCGCCAGCTTCGCGCTGCCCGCGCTGTCGCGCATCCTGGCCGCGCGTGACGACCCCAACGGCAAGCGCGTCGCCGGCCCTCGCGTGCTGGTGCTGACGCCGACACGTGAACTGGCCATGCAGGTGGCGCGCGCCACAAGCGATTACGGCCGCCATGTGCCGGGCCTGAAGGTGGCCACCGTCGTCGGCGGCGTGCCTTACGGCGCGCAGCTGAAGGCGCTGCGCGGTCCGCTGGACATCCTGATCGCCACGCCGGGCAGGCTGATCGACCACATGGGCACGCGCGCCGCGGTGCTGTCCAACGTGCAGCTGCTGGTGCTCGACGAGGCCGACCGCATGCTCGACATGGGCTTCATCGAGGACATCCACCGCATCGCCGCCGCCACCCCGGCCGCGCGGCAGACGCTGATGTACAGCGCCACCTTCGGCGGCCCGGTCGGCCGTCTGGCCGAAGAGCTGATGCGCAATCCGGGCCGAGTCGACGTGGCCTCGCACACCGACGCACATGCCGACATCGAGCAACGGCTTCACTGGGCCGACGACCAGAGCCACAAGAATGCGCTGCTCGATCACATCCTGACCGAGCGCAGCGTCGAGCAGGCCCTGGTCTTCACCAGCACCCAGCGCGACGCCGACTGGCTGGCCGACCGCCTGGCCGACATGGGCCACGCCGTGGCCAGCCTGCACGGCGGCCTGCCGCAGGGCCGGCGCAACCGCGTCCTGCAAGGCCTGCGCACGCGTGAGCTGCGCGTGCTGGTGGCGACCGACGTAGCCGCGCGCGGCATCGACGTGCCCACCATCAGCCACGTCATCAACTACGGCCTGCCGATGAAGGCCGAGGACTACGTGCACCGCATCGGCCGCACCGGCCGCGCCGGCCGCGCCGGTCTGGCGGTGACGCTGGCCGAGCGCCGCGACGCCGGCATGATCCAGCGCATCCAGCGCTTCACCACGCAGCGCATGCCGGTGGCCACCATCGTCGGCCTGGAGCCCAAGCGTGAAGAGCCCAAGCCGATGCTCGCGCGCAGCATGCCGGGCAAGCCGGGCACGGGTGCACGGCCGGGCGGCAAGTCTTTCGGGCCGCGTGCCGATGGGCGCAGCTTCAAGCCGGCGGGCAAGACCTTCAGCAAGGCCCCGCCCCGGGCGCGCTGATCCGGCGCGGGTTGTGCTGGCTTACGGGCTTACGGGCCTGCGGGCCTGCGGGCACCACAGGCCGTTCAGGCGGCCAGCAGTTCGACCTCGAAGACCAGCGTGGCGTTGGGCGGGATCACCCCGCCTGCGCCACGCGCGCCGTAGCCCAGTTGCGGCGGGATCAGCAGCACGCGCGTGCCGCCCACCTGCATGCCCTGCACGCCCTCGTCCCAGCCACGGATGACGTGGCCGGCACCGAGCGGAAAGTCGAACGGATCGCCACGATCCTTGCTCGAATCGAACTTTGCCCCGCGGCCGTCGGCGGCGGTGGCATCGGACAGCCAACCCGTGTAGTGCACCTTGACATGGTTGCCGGCGGCCGCGGCGGGGCCGGTACCCGTGCGGGTGTCGTCGTACTGCAGGCCGGAGGCGGTGGTGATCATCAGCGTCTCTCGTGAGTCGGTTGGAAAGAATGGCGATGATGCCATCGCCACGAAGCCACCGCCGCGGCCAGCCAGTCGGCCGGCGTCGATGCACCGGTCGCTGGCAGCCCGAGCACCGCACCGGCCTCCTCCAGCGCGGCCAGCGCGGCCAGCGGATCGTCCAGATCCAGTGGCGCGGCGCCGTTCTGCTTCGAGAGCTTGAAGCCGTCGGCCGCAAGCACCAGCGGTGTGTGCAGGTAGCTTGGCTGAGGCAGGCCGAGCGCGCGCTGCAGCAGGATCTGGCGCGGCGTGTTGTCCGCCAGATCTTCGCCGCGCACGATGTCGGTGACGCCCTGGAAGGCGTCGTCCACCACGACGGCCAGCTGATAAGCCCACAGGCCGTCGGCCCGGCGCAGCACGAAGTCGCCCACCTCGCGCGCCACGTCCTGCTGGGCCGCGCCCAGCCGGCGGTCGACCCATCCGACCTGCGCGTCGTGCGGCAGGTACAGCCTCCAGGCGCAGACGGCCCGCCCGCGCGTGCCGCCGCGCTCCGGCCGGCAGGTACCCGGATAAACCCGCTCGCCGTGCCGCTCATGCGGCCGGCCGACGGCGGCGAGTACGTCGTCGATCTCACGCCGCGTGCAGTCGCAAGCGTAGGCCCGGCCGCTGTCGCGCAGTTGTTTCAACGCCGTGGCATACGCGCTGCTGCGCGTGGACTGGACGATCGGCGGCTGGTCGGGGTGCAGGCCCAGCGCGGCCAGCTGGCCCAGGATCAACCGGTCAGCCCCTGGCCGGCAGCGCGGGGTGTCGATGTCTTCGATGCGCACCAGCCAGCGCCCGCCGTGCGCGCGCGCATCCAGCCAGCTGGCAAGCGCCGCCACCAGCGAGCCGGCGTGCAGCGGCCCGGTGGGCGACGGGGCAAAGCGTCCGATGTAGGGTGAGGGCGGACAAGGCAAGGGCGACGACACTTGGCCATGCTGCCACGTCAGGCGCGCGGCCTGCGCGGCCTAGGGCAGCGGCGCGCCGTGCCGATCGAGCAAAGCCTGACGCGTCTGCGGCCGCTCGAGCTGCGCCAGCCACCAGGCCAGCGCGCGGCCGATCGGCATCGGCCCACGCTCCGCGCGCCAGGCGTGATGCAGCCGCGCCAGCGGCTCGCCGCGCAGGGTCTGCCTGCGCACCAGCCGGCCGGCCTCGAGTTGCGGCCGCGCCAGCGGCTCGGGCACGAAGCCGCAGCCCAGCCCGCGCAGCAGCGCCTGCAGCTTGGCGCCCATGTCCGGCACCGTCAGCACATCCTGCCCGGGCAGCAGGTTGACGGTCAGCGGCGCGATGCGCTGCGCGGTGTCGGCCACCGCCACCGCGCGGTGGTGCACCAGCACGCCGTCCTCCAGCGGCTCGGGCAGGCGCGCCAGCGGGTGATGCGGCGCCACGCAGAAGACGAACAGCACCTCGCCCAGCGGCCTGATCTCGATGCCGCCCGGGTTGACGTGCTCACCCGAGACGCCGATCGCCAGATCGACCTGGCCCGATACCAGCGCCTCCCAGGTGCCGGCCAGCACGTCGCTGCGCAGTCGCAGCCGGGTGCCGCTGGGCTGACCGTCGTCGGTGCGCACGGCGCAGAAGGCCTCGACCAGTTCGAACACCGTCGGCATCGACAGGATGTCCTCGACACTGATTGCCAGCTGCGCCTCCCAGCCGCCGGCCACGCGCTTGACGCGGTTGGCCACCGCATCCAGTCCCTGCAGCAGGCGGCGGCCTTCGTGCAGCAGTTCTTTGCCAGCGGCGGTGAACTGCGCCTGGCGCGAGCTGCGGTCGAAGAGCAGCACGTCCAGCGCCTCTTCGAGCTGGCGCACGCTGTAGGTCAGCGCCGAGGGCACCTTGCCCAGCTCGCGTGCGGCCGCGGCGAAACTGCCCGTGCGCGCGATGGTGTCCACCATGGCCAGCGCTTCAGGGGTCAGGGCGCGGCTGGCGTCGGGCATGACTTCATCTTATTTGAACGCGGACGACAAGCCGGCGGTGGTGGCCGCAGCGCGCAGTCAACCTACAGTGAAGGCCACCAAAGGAGCGCAACGACCATGATCCGTATCAGAAAGTCAGGCGAACGCGGTGTCGCCGACCACGGCTGGCTGAAGAGCTTTCACAGCTTCTCTTTCGCCGACTACCACGACCCTGGGCACATGGGCGTGGGCAACCTGCGCGTCATCAACGAGGACCGCATCGCCGCCGGCACCGGCTTCGGCACCCACAGCCACCGCGACATGGAGATCGTCAGCTACGTGCTGGACGGTGCGCTGGCACACAAGGACAGCATGGGCAACGGGGCCGGTGCACAGGACAAGGCCGACGGCGTGATCCGCCCCGGCGACGTGCAGCGCATGAGCGCCGGCACCGGCGTCATGCACAGCGAGTTCAACCACTCGGAGGAAGGCCAGACGCACTTTCTGCAGATCTGGATCCTGCCTTCGAAGCGCGGCGCCGCGCCGGGCTACGAGCAGAAGCACTTCGACGCTGCGGCCAAGCGCGGCCGGCTGGCGCTGGTGGCTTCACCTGACGGCCGCGAAGGCTCGGTGACGATCCACGCCGATGCCAGCATGCGTGCCGGGCTGATCGACGGCACCGAGACCGCCGGGTTGGTGCTGGACCCGCAGCGCATCGCTTATGTGCATGTGGCACGCGGCAGCCTGCGCGCCAACGGTCAGATGCTGGCCGCTGGCGACGCAATGGCGCTGCAAGGTGAATCGGCATTGGTCCTCGACGGCGGCGAGGCTGCCGAGGTGCTGGTCTTCGACCTGGCGACCGTTCTATGAAGTCGGCGCCGCTGCAGCCCTCCGGCTGAGCCGCTGGCGCGGCCAGGGCAGCCGATCGGCGAGCGTGCAGACCGTCCAGCACAACCACGCCGACCACAGCGTGTGGCTGGCAAAGTGGGCGCCGCGCGCAAGTTGGGCCAGGCCGAACAGCAGGCCGACACCGCACACCACGATCAGCCAGCCACGTGCCAACGCCGGCCGGCTGCGCCGCCACTGAAAGTAGAGCGCGAAGAAGGCGAAGGCCGCCACCGCGTGCCCGGACGGGAAGCAGTGTCCGTCGCCGCCGTCGGCCACGCCGAGCCGCCAATGGGAGACGTGCGCGGCCACGCCACCGAACTCGGCCAGGTCCCACGGGCAACTGGTCAGGCTGAAACGTTTGAGCGCCGGCACCAGCAGCAGGCACACCAGCACCGCGCCCAGCCAGCGCAGACGTTCGGGCCGCGCCGGACCGCCAGCCGGTGCGCGACACAACGCGAGCAGCATGGCCGCCAGCAGCGCCCAGCCGAGCAGCCGGCCGCCATCGTGCAGCAGCGTGCGCGTCAGCCAGGCGTCACGCCAGGCAAAGCCCTGCGGGTTGCCGAACTGGCGTGTCAAAGGCAGGTCGGCGCCGGAGACATCCCACAACAGCAGCAGCGCCAGGCCGAGTGCGGCCACGGCGGCGTCGCGGCGCCACCACGACGGCTGACCCGGCGTCAACGCGGCGCCTCGGGCGGCGGGGCGCGGCAACCGTGCGTCAAGTCCCACCCGGGTGCGTAGAGCGCCGTGCGTACATCCAGCAATCCGAGCACGGTGTGGAACAGATGGTCGTGGCTGGCCGGCTGCGCGGCGCGCCGGCGCAGGCAGGCGGCGTCGAGCCCGACGGCGCGAGGCATCCCGTCGGACAGCCACATCACCATTGGCACCTGTTTCTGCACGTCAGGCGCGATGGCATACGGCAGGCCGTGCAGGTAGAGGTTGTTCTCGCCGAGCGACTCGCCGTGGTCGGACACGTAGACCAGCGCGCTGTCCAGCCGGTCGGCATGCCGGCCCAGTGTCTCGATCAGCCGGGCCAGCACATGGTCGGTGTACAGCAGCGCGTTGTCGTAGGCGTTGACGATCTCCTGGCGCGTGCACTTCTGCAGGTCGTCCTGGGCACAGGCCGGCTGGAAGCGCGCGAAGGCCGGCGGGTAGCGGCGGAAGTACGAGGGCCCGTGGTTGCCCAGCTGGTGCAGCACCAGCAGCTGGCTGCCGCGGCCGGCCGCCGCCTGGCGCAGCCGCTCCTCCAGGCCGTGCAGCAGGCCCTCGTCCATGCAGTGGCCTTGCTCGCACAGGCCGGGCAGGTTGAGCCCGAGCACGCTGTCTTGCGACAGCCCTTCGCAGACGCCCTTGCAGCCCGACTGGTTGTCGCGCCAGTGCACGGCCACGCCGGCGCGCGCCAGCACATGCAGCAGCGACTCGCTGCCGCGGATGCGTACCTCGTCGTAGTCGCGCCGGCCGACGGGCGCGAACATGCACGGCAGCGAAACCTCGGTATTGGTGCCGCAACTGTCCACACGGGCGAAGTTGATGACCGGCAGCGCGGCCAGCCCGGGCGTGGTCTGCCGCGCATAGCCCGACAGGCCCCAGTTGGCCGCGCGCGCAGTCTCACCGACCACCAGTACCACCAGTTGCGGGCGCGCGCGCGCCGCCCAGGACGGCCCCGGCGACGCGTCCAGCCCGATCGGCTGGCGCGGGCCGGCGGCGCCGCGCAGATCAGCTGCAGCCACGCTGCCCAGCGACCACACCACGTTGGCCGGCGTGATGAGGTAGCGCAGCTCCTTGTGGTTGCGCATCAGCGATGAGAACGGCTGAAACACCGCCAGCAGCGCACCCACCATCAGCAGCACCGCCAGCGCCAGCACGCCCAGTCGCACGGCCAGCGCGCGCCCCCAGCTGCGCTGCAGCACGCGCACGCGCGACAGCAGCAGCAGCGGCAGCACGGCGAAGAGCAGCAGGTGAAGGAACAGCGCCGGCGAGATCAACTCACGCGCTTCGCCGACATCGGAATGAAGCACGTTGCGCAGCATCGACGGGTCGAGAAAGACGCCGAAGTGCTGCATGAAGAAGCCCGCGAGCGCGCTGACGACGATCGTCACCGCGAGCAGCGGCTTGACCGTCCAGCGGTTGGCCAGCAGCGCCAGCAGCAGCAGGTGCAGCGCGGTGAGCATGACGCCCAGCGCCAGCGCGAAGCCCCAGGTGGCGGGCGCCGAGGGTGCGTAGCCCTTCAGGGCGCCGGCGAAGAAGGGCTGGTTGGCGGCCAGCACGAAGAACAGGCTGGCCGCCAGCAGCAGCGACTCCACGCTGGCGTTGACGGTGAAGCGGCGGGTATCGTCGATGGGGGAGGCTTTCATGATCCGGCGCGCTGCCCCGAGTCATGAACGTCGGCGGGAACGCCCTGGATTACACACGCAGATGAAGCCGCGACACGAAAGTGTCGTGCAAAGGGCATCGAGAAGTCATCCCGAAAGCGCCCGGCCGCGGGCCCGGCGCCTCTCAGACCGTTGGCAGGCGGTGGTCCTTCATGTGATCGCGCAGCTTGTTCTTCTGCATCTTGCCGGTGGCGCCGAGCGGGATGGCGTCGACGAAGACCACGTCGTCAGGCGTCCACCACTTGGCGATCTTGCCCTCGTAGAACGCCAGCATCTCTTCCCGCGTGAGTTCGGCGCCGGGCTTCTTCACCACCACCAGCAACGGACGCTCGTCCCACTTCGGGTGATAGGCGGCGATGCAGGCGGCCATCGCGACGGCCGGGTGGGCCATGGCGATGTTCTCCAGGTCGATCGAGCCGATCCACTCGCCGCCGGACTTGATGACGTCCTTGCTGCGGTCGGTGATCAGCATGAAGCCCTCGGCGTCGATGCGCGCCACGTCGCCGGTGGGGAACCAGCCGTCGCGCAGCGGCTCGCCGCCCTCGCCCTTGAAGTACTGCGACAGGATCCACGGGCCGCGCACGTACAGGTCGCCCGAGCGCTGGCCGCCCCAGGGCAGTTCGGCGCCGGCCTCGTCGACGATCTTCATGTCGACGCCGAAGATCACGCGTCCCTGCGTGGCCATCACGGTGTAGCGCTCTTCCTGCGGCAACGCCACCTGGGCTGCCTTGAAGCTGCAGACGGTGCCCAGCGGGCTCATCTCGGTCATGCCCCAGGCGTGCAGCACGTGCACGCCGTACTTGTCGCCGAAGGCACGGATCATGGCCGGCGGGCAGGCCGAGCCACCGATCACCGTGCGCTTCATGGTGCTGAACTTCAGGCCGTGCTGTTCGACGTAGGCGAGCAGGCCTTGCCAGACCGTGGGCACGCCGGCCGACACCGTCACGCCTTCGCTCTCGAACAGATCGTGCAGCGACTTGCCGTCCAGCCCGGCCCCCGGGTAGACCATCTTGGCGCCCGTCAGGCAGGCCACGTAGGGCAGGCCCCAGGCGTTGACGTGAAACATCGGCACCACCGGCAGGATCACGTCGCGTGCCGAACAGTCCAGAGCATCGGGCAGCGCCGCGGCGTAGGTGTGCAGCACCGTGCTGCGGTGGCTGTAGAGCACGCCCTTGGGGTTGCCGGTGGTGCCCGAGGTGTAGCACAGCGAACTGGCGGCGTTCTCGTCGAACTGCGGCCATGCGTACTGGTCGCTGGCAGCCTCGAGCAGCTCTTCGTAGCACAGCAGGTCGGGCACCTTGCTGGCGGCGGGCATGTGCGCGCGGTCGGTCATCAGCACGAAGTGGCGGATGGTCTTCACGCGCGCGGCCACGGCCTCGACCAGCGGCAGGAAGCTGAGGTCGAAGAACAGCACCTGGTCTTCGGCATGGTCGGCGATGTAGACCACCTGATCAGGATGCAGGCGCGGGTTCAGCGTATGCAGCACGGCGCCGCTGCCGCTGACGCCGAAGTACAGCTCCATGTGGCGGTAGCCGTTCCAGGCCAGCGTGCCGACGCGGTCTCCGGCCTGCACCCCGAGCGTGGCGAGCGCATTGGCGACGCGCCGCGAACGTGCCGCCAGTCGGCGGTAGTTGGTGCGGTGAATGTCACCCTCGACGCGGCGGGAAACGATCTCCTGCCCGCCGTGGTGGCGCTCGGCGTGCACGAGCAGCGAAGAGATCAGCAGGGGCTGTTGCTGCATCTGTCCAGTCATCAGTCCATTCATTGTTTGTCTCCAGGGCATCGTCACGATCAGGGCCGCGATTGTCGCCCTCAGCCGGCCACCAGTTCCTGCGCCAGCGCCGTGTGGCGCTCGATGAGGCGCGGCAGGTCGAGCATCGTCGGCTGGCCCTCGCGCACCAGCACGCGGCCTGCCACCACGCTGAAGCCCACGCGCGGCACCTGGCAGAAAAGCAGCGCGGCCAGCGGGTCGTGCGCGGCACCGGCCAGGCCCACCTCGCCCAGCGGCACGCCCACCAGGTCGGCCGCCATGCCGGGGGCCAGCGCGCCGATGTCGTCGCGGCCGAGCACGCGGGCGCCGCCCAGCGTGCCGATCTCCAGCGCCTCACGCGCGCCCATCGCGGCCGCGCCGCCGTGCACGCGCTGCAGCAGCAGCATCAGACGCAGTTCGGCCAGCAGGTGCGAGCTGTCGTTGCTGGCCGAGCCATCGACGGCGATCGACACCGGCACACCGGCGTCGCGCATCGCGCGGATGGGTGCGATGCCCGAGGCGAGACGCATGTTCGAGCCCGGGCAGTGCGCCACGCCGGTGCCGCTGCGCGCGAAGGCGGCGATGCCGGCCTCGTCGAGCTTGACGCAGTGCGCATGCCAGACATCGGGCCCCAGCCAGCCCAGGTCTTCGGCGTACTCGGCCGGCGTGCAACCGAACTTCTCCCGGGTGTAGACGATGTCGCTGTCGTTCTCGGCCAGGTGGGTATGCAGGTGCACGCCGTGGCGACGCGCCAGCAGCGCGGCGTCGCGCATCAGCCCGCGGCTGACCGAGAAAGGGCTGCACGGCGCGACGACGATGCGCTGCAGGGCGAATCGAGCCGGGTCGTGCCAGCGCGTGATCAGACGCTCGCTGTCGGCAAGGATCGCTTCTTCGGACTCGACCACCGAGTCCGGCGGCAGGCCGCCGGCGCTCTCGCCCACGCTCATCGCGCCGCGGCAGGCATGAAAGCGCAGGCCGACCGCCTGCGCCGCTTCGAGGCTGTCGTCGAGCCGGCAGCCGTTGGGGAACAGATAGTGGTGATCGGCCGCCGTGGTGCAGCCCGACAGCATCAGTTCGACCAGCGCAAGCTGCGTACTGACGGCCATCATCTCCGGCGTCAACCGCGCCCACACCGGGTACAGCGCACGCAGCCAGCCGAACAGGCTCGCGTCCTGCGCCGCGGGCAGCACACGCGTCAGCGTCTGATAGAAGTGGTGATGGGTGTTGACCAGGCCGGGGATGACCACGTGGCCGCTGGCATCGAGCACCTCATCGGCCTGCTGCGGCAGCGTGTGGGCCGCGCCGACGGCCTCGATGACGCCGTCGCGCGCAAACAGCGAACCGCCGGCGATCTCTCGCCGCTGGCCGTCCTGCGTGACCAGCAGCTGCGCATCGCGCACCAGCAGCGTGGGCATCTCAGGTCATCTCAGGGCATGTCAGCGCATATCAGGGCAAGGGCGGCGCCGGCGGCGCCTTGTCGCTCCACAGCGTGCCGCCGGTGGCCCAGTCGGCCTTGCTCACGTCGACGAAGATGATGTGCACCGCCTCGGGCGAGCCGCCCAGCGTGCGCACGGTGGCCTCGGTCAGGGCCTGGGCCAGGGCGCGTTTTTGCTCGGCCGTGCGGCCGGCGAAGAGTTCGACATGGATCAGCGGCATGGCAGCTCCAAGAAAAAGGTGTGGGGAAATCAGTTCACCGGCGCACCGGCTTCGAACCAGCGCTTGAGCGTGGCGCGCTCGGCGTCCGTGATCTGGGTCGCATTGTTCAGCGGCATCACCTTCAGCACCACCGACTGCTGGTAGACCGCCTGCGCATGCTGCTTGAGCAACTCGGGCGTGTGCAGCGCGACGTTCTTCTGCTGCACCGCGGCGTTGTGGCACATCGCGCAGCGCTGCTCGACGATGCTGCGCACGTCGGCGGCAGACACCGGCGTCAGCGCAGCGGCCTGGGCAGCAGCCTGCTGCGCGGCCGACGGCGGCGGGGGGGCCAGCCAGATCGCGAGGCCGACCAGCAGCGCGGTGCCGCCCACGGCATGCTCCCAGGGCACCCGGTGGCCATTGGTCAGCGCCTTGTGGCGGGCGACAAAGCTGTGGCGGATCAGCGCGCCGGCCAGCATCAACAACACCAGCACCAGCCAGTTGTGTGCGCCCTGGTAGAGCCAGCCGTAGTGGTTGGACAGCATTGCCACCAGCACCGGCAGCGTGAAGTAGGTGTTGTGCACGCTGCGCTGCTTGGCGCGCTGGCCGTGGATCGGGTCGACCGGCTGGCCGGCCTTCATCTGCGCGATCACGGTGCGCTGGCCGGGGATGATCCAGAAGAACACGTTGGCGCTCATCGCCGTGGCGATCATCGCGCCGACCAGCAGGAAGGCGGCGCGGCCGGCGAAGAGCTGGCATGCCACCCACGAGGCGGCGACGACGAACAGCGTGACCCCGGCACCGACGATCAGATCACCGCCGGCGCGCTGGCCGAAGGCGCGGCAGATCAGGTCGTAGACGATCCAGAAGGCGGCCAGGAAGCCGAGCGCCGCGGCGATGGCCACGCCGGGCGACCAGTCGAAGACCGATTTGTCGACCAGGAAAGTTCCGGCGTTGAACAGGTACATCACGGTGAACAGGGCAAAGCCGGTCAGCCAGGTGCTGTAGCTCTCCCAGTAGAACCAGTGCAGGTTGGCCGGCAGCGACTTCGGCGCCACCGCGTACTTCTGCGGGTTGTAGAAGCCGCCGCCGTGCACCGCCCACAGCTCGCCGTCGACACCCTTCTTCAACAGCTCGGGGTCGTTCGGCCGCGTCAGGTTGCTGTCGAGAAAGACGAAGTAGAACGAGCTGCCGATCCAGGCGATGCCGGTGATCACATGCGCCCAGCGCAGCAGCAGGTTGAGCCAGTCGAGCAGGTAGGCGTCCATGTGCAGTCTCGGCGCCGCCTAGCTGCCGCGGTAGGTGCTGTAGCTCCACGGGCTGCACAGCAGCGGCACGTGGTAGTGGCCGGCGGCATCAGCGATGCCGAAGTCCAGCTGAACGGTGTCGAGGAAGGCCGGCTCGGGCAGCACGAGGCCGCGCGCGCGGAAGTACGGTGCCACCTCGAACAGCAGCCGGTAGCGGCCGGCGGCCATCTCGTCGGCCTCGAGCAGCGGGCCGTCGGTGCGCCCGTCAGCGTTGAGCGTCGACGTCTTCAGCGTCACCACCGATTCGCCCTGCAGGCGCTGCAGGCTGACGGCCATGCCGGCGGCAGGGCAGCCGTGGGCGGTGTCCAGAACGTGGGTGCTGAGGTGGCCCATGGCGTGGTGGGGGCGATCCCCGGGTTGCAGCGGCGGGCAAAGTGTATACACTTTCGCATGCACTTCAAGCGCGTCTGACATGCCTCGCTCGACAGCTCCGCCGGCATCCCGCGCAGCACCCGCCGCCCACCCTGACAGCACGCGGCGCATCGTCGATTCGATCACCGCCGCCATCGTCGAGCGGCGTCTGATGCCCGGCACCAAGCTGGCCGAACAACCCATCGCCGACATCTTCAAGGTCTCGCGCACGCTCGTGCGCCAGGCGCTGATGCAGTTGAGCCGCGACCGGCTGGTCACGCTGGAGCGGGCCCGCGGCGCCTTCGTCGCCGAGCCCAGTGTCGAAGAGGCGCAGCAGGTGTTCGACGTGCGCCGCATGCTCGAATCAGCGATGGTGCAAGCGCTGTGCGCACGCATCAGCGACGAGCAGATCGCCGAGCTGCGCGCGCATCTGGCGGCCGAGCGCGAGGCGGTCTCGCGCACCGACGTGACCGGCCGTACGCGGCTGCTGGCCGACTTTCACGTGGTGCTGGCGCGCATGCTGGGCAACGAGGTGCTGGCGCAGCTGCTGGCCGACCTGCTCTCGCGCTCCTCGCTGATCTCGCTGATGTACCAGTCCTCGCACTCGGCCGAGCATTCGCAGCACGAGCATGTGGCCATCGTCGATGCGCTGCAGCGGCGCGATGCACGCGCCGCGGCGCGCCTCATGGCCAGCCACCTCGGCCATGTCGAGCGCAATCTGAGGCTGCACCCGCGGGTGAACGACCTGGCGCGCACGCTGCGGCCTGCCGGTCCGCTGGTCCCTGTCACAACCCCTCCACCGTCCGCCAGGCGGCCCGCCCGCGCCGCCACTGCCCGACCATGAACAAGCCTCTGCCCTACCCCCGAGACCTGCGCGGCTACGGCGCCGAGGTACCGCACGCCCGCTGGCCGGGCGGTGCACGCATCGCAGTGCAGTTCGTCCTCAACTACGAAGAGGGCGGCGAGAACAACCCGCTGCACGGCGACCCCACCAGCGAGACCTTCCTGTCCGAGCTCGTCACCGCGCAGGCCTACGAAAACCGGCATATGACGATGGAGTCGATGTACGAGTACGGCTCGCGCGCCGGCATCTGGCGCCTGCTGCGCGAGTTCGACCGCCGCGGGCTGCCGATGACGGTGTTCGGCGTCGTGGTCGCGCTGCAGCGCTACCCCGAGCTGCTCGCCTCGTTGATCGACCGCGGCGACGAGATCGCCAATCACGGGCTGCGCTGGATCCACTACCAGAACATCCCCGAAGCCACCGAGCGCCGGCATGTGGAGGTGGCGAGCAAGAACCTGAAGGAGCTGGCCGACGGCGAGTGGCCGCTGGGCTGGTACACCGGCCGCGACAGCCCGAACACGCGCAGGCTGGTGGTCGACCACGGCGGCTACCTCTATGACAGCGACTACTACGGCGACGACCTGCCCTTCTGGTTGCAGGTGCGCAAGACCGACGGCACGCTGGCGCCGCACCTGGTGGTGCCCTATTCACTCGACACCAACGACATGCGCTTCGTGCAGGCGCAGGGTTTCAACACCGGCGATCACTTCTTCACCTACCTGCGCGACTGCTTCGATGCGCTGTACGCAGAGGGCGACCCGGCGGGCCTGGACCGGCCGAAGATGATGAGCGTCGGCATGCACTGCCGGCTGCTCGGCAAGCCCGGGCGCATCGGCGCGCTGCAGCGCTTCCTCGACCACGTCCAGGCACACGAACAGGTCTGGATCTGCCGCCGCATCGACATCGCGCGGCACTGGATCGAGCAGCATCCCTTCGACGCACGCACCGCCTTCCTCTGGGAGTGAGCTTGAACGCCGTGACCCTCAGTCTGGAGGCGCTGAACCGCGCCTCGCCCGGCGAGTTCGTCGCCTTGCTCGACGGCATCTACGAGCACTCACCGTGGATCGCCGAGGCGACTTCATCGCGCCGCCCGGCGGGCGGCTTCGCCAGCCTCGCTGCGCTCAAGCGCGCGCTGGTGGTGAGCGTGCGCGAGAGCGGACGCGAGCGCCAGATTGCCCTCCTGCGCGCCCACCCCGAGCTCGCCGGCAAGGCGATGGTGAGCAAGACACTCACCAGCGAGAGCACGCACGAGCAGGGCGTCTCCGGCCTCACCGCCTGCTCGCCCGACGAGTTCACCCGCCTGCAGCAGCTCAACGCCGACTACAACGCCAGGTTCGGCTGGCCCTTCATCCTGGCCGTGCGTGGCGCACGCGGCAGCGGCCTGACGCGCCAGCAGATCATCGAGACCTTCGCACGGCGGCTCGCCGGCCACCCCGACTTCGAGTTCGCCGAGTGCCTGCGCCACATCCACCGCATCGCAGAGATCCGGCTGGATGACCGCTTCGGCCACGTGCCGGCACTGGGCAACCGGGTCTGGGACTGGGCCGAGGCACTGGCCGCGCACAGCGACCCCGGCTTCGCCGAACGCGGACAGCTGACTGTCACCTACCTGACGCCAGCGCACCAGGCGGTGTCGCGGCAGTTGCAGGACTGGATGCACGAGTGCGGCTTCGATGAGGTCGGCGTGGACGCCGTGGGCAACGTCGTCGGCGTTTACTTTGGCCTGCGTGACGAAAGCGAGCGGTCGGCCCGCCGGCTGCTCACCGGCAGCCACTTCGACACCGTGCGCAACGGCGGCCGCTACGACGGCCGCCTGGGCATCCTGGTGCCGATGGCCTGTGTGCAAGAGCTGCACCGCGCCGGCCGCCGGCTGCCCTTCGGCATCGAGGTCGTCGGCTTCGCCGAAGAGGAAGGCCAGCGCTACCGCGCCACCTTCCTCGGCTCGGGCGCGCTGCTGGGCGCCTTCGACCCCGCCTGGCTGGCGCAGCGCGACGCGGACGGCGTGAGCATGCGCGAGGCGATGCAGGCCGCCGGCCTGCCGGCCACGCTGGAGGCCATCGCCACGCTCGAGCGTGACGCGGCGCAGTACCTCGGTTTCGTAGAGTTGCACATCGAGCAGGGGCCGGTGCTCGACGAGCTTGATCTGCCGCTGGGCGTGGTCACTTCGATCAACGGCAGCGTGCGCGCGCTGGTCGAGGTGCAAGGCGTCGCCAGCCACGCCGGCACGACGCCGATGGACCGCCGCCGCGACGCCGCCTGCGCCGCCGCCGAACTGCTGCTCTTCATCGAGCGGCGCGCTGCGGCCACACCCGAGACCGTGGGCACGGTCGGCATGCTGCAGGTGCCTGCCGGCTCGATCAACGTGGTGCCCGGGCGCTGCAGCTTCAGTCTCGATCTGCGCGCCACCACGGATGCCGCACGTGACGCGCTGGCCGCCGACGTCGAGGCCGAACTCGCGCGCATCTGCGCGGCGCGCGGGCTGTCGTTCACCATCGAACGCACGCTGGCGGTGCCGGCCGCCCCCAGCGCACCCGCCTGGCAGGCGCGCTGGGAGGCGGCCGTGAATGCGCTCGGCCTGCCGCTGCACCGCATGCCCAGCGGCGCCGGCCACGACGCGATGAAGCTGCACGAACTGATGCCGCAGGCGATGCTGTTCATGCGCGGGCTGAACGCCGGCATCAGCCACAACCCGCTCGAAGGCATCACCAACGACGACACCGAGCTGATGGTGCGCGCCTTCCAGCATCTGCTCGAGCAACTCGCCGAGGACCCGCCCGCATGACCGACTCAGACAAGGACGCCGACGCCCATGCCCGCCTGTACGCCCACCTGTACGCCCACCTCGACGCCTGGGTCGACGCGCACTTCGACGATCAGGTGCGCTTCCTGCAGGCGCTGGTGCGCATGCCCACCGACACCCCGCCGGGGAACAACGCGCCGCACGCCGAGAAGACCGCCGAGCTGCTCGCCGCGATGGGCCTGGCGGCCGAGAAGCACCCGGTGCCGGCCTGGGCGCTGCAGGAGTTCGGCCTGCAGTCGATCACCAACCTGATCGTGCGCCAGCGCTTCGGTGCCGGCGGCCCGGTGGTCGCGCTCAACGCCCACGGCGACGTGGTCCCGCCCGGTGAGGGCTGGACGCACGACCCGTACGGGGGCGAGGTCGTCGAGGGCCAGCTCTACGGCCGCGCCGCGGCGGTCAGCAAGAGCGACTTCGCCACCTACACCTTCGCCCTGCGCGCGCTGCAGGCGGCGGCCGCGCCGCTGCAGGGTGCGGTGGAACTGCACTTCACATACGACGAAGAGTTCGGCGGCGAACTCGGCCCCGGCTGGCTGCTCAACAACGGCCTGACCCAGCCCGACCTGCTGATCGCCGCCGGCTTCAGCTACCAGGTGGTGACCGCGCACAACGGCTGCCTGCAGATGGAGGTCACGCTGCACGGACTGGCCTCGCATGCCGCGTACCCGGAGACCGGCGTCGACGCGCTGCAGGCGGCGCAGCAACTGCTGGGCGCCCTCTACGACTTCAATGCGGTGCTGCGCACGCGGCGCTCGGCGGTTCCGGGCATCAATCACCCCTACCTGAACGTCGGCCGCATCGAAGGCGGCAGCAACACCAACGTCGTGCCGGGCAAGGTGGTGCTCAAGCTCGACCGGCGCTTCATCCCCGAAGAAGACGCGGCCGAGGTCGAGGCCGAACTGCGCGCGCTGATCGAGACGCGCGTGCAGGCCATCGCCGCGCGCATGCCCGGCGTGCGCGTCGAGCTGCGCCGGCTGCTGCTGGCGCACGCGCTGAAGCCGCTTGCGGGCAACGCGGCGCTGGTCGCCACGCTGCAGCGCCACGCCAGCGCGCTCTTCGGCGAGCCGGTGCCCACCAGCGGCACGCCGCTGTACACCGACGTGCGGCTGTACGGCGCGCGCGGCATCCCGGCGGCGATCTACGGCGCCGGCCCGCGCACGGTACTGGAAAGCAACGCCAAGCGCGCGGACGAACATCTGGCCCTGGAAGACCTGCGACGCGCCACCAAGGTGATCGCACGCACTCTTTTCGATCTTTTGACCTGAATTTCTGCCCCAGGTCGGTGCGAATCTTGGTTTGACCCGATTCTGCTGGTGCGCAGTCTGGGTACAGAATTTGCAGACGCTTCTATCAGACCTCTGAACAGTCCTCAACCCATCCGATGCTGGAGCCCTGCCCCATGAGCCTTTGCACGATTACCCGCCGCGCCCTTATGGCCGCAGCCGTCATGCTTGCCGCGCCCACCCTTGCGCTGGCCCAGACGCCCATCAAGTTCCAGCTGGACTGGCGCTTCGAAGGCCCCGCCGCGCTGTTCCTCGCCTCGTCCGCCAAGGGCTACTACAAGGCGGCCGGGCTGGACGTGACCATCGACGCCGGCAACGGCAGCGGCGGCACGGTCACCCGCGTCGCCGCGGGCACCTACGACATGGGCTTTGCCGACATGGCCGCGCTGATGGAGTTCCATGCCAACAACCCCGACGCGCCGAACAAGCCGGTGGCGGTGATGATGGTCTACAACAACACGCCGGCCGCCGTGCTGACGCTGAGGAAGAACGGCATCAACACGCTGGCCGATCTGAACGGCAAGAAGATCGGCGCTCCGGGCTTCGACGCCGGCCGTCGCGCCTTCCCGATCCTGGCCAAGGCGAACAACCTGGCCACGCCGACCTGGACCTCGATGGACCCGCCGCTGCGCGAGACGATGCTGGTGCGCGGCGACGTCGACGCCATCACCGGCTTTTCCTTCACCTCGCTGCTGAACCTGGAAGCGCGCGGCGTGAAGACCGAGGACATCGTCGTCTTCCCCTACGCTGCCCACGGCGTGCGCCTGTACGGCAACGCGATCATCGTCAGCCCCAAGCTGCTGCGCGAGAACCCACAGGCCGTCAAGGCCTTCCTGAGCGCGTTCCTGAAGGGCGCCAAGGAAGTCATCGCCGCGCCTGACCCGGCCATCGAGTACGTGAAGGCGCGCGACGGCATCATCAACGTCGAGCTCGAGAAGCGCCGTCTGCGCATGGCCATCGAATCGGTGGTCGCCAGCCCCGATGCACGCAGCGAGGGCTTCGGCGTCGTCGTGCCGGGCCGGCTGGCGCTGATGGCCTCTCAGGTCTCGGACGCCTTTGCCACGCGCACGCGAGTCGACGTCAACGCCGTCTGGACCGACTCGGTGCTGCCGACCAAGGCCGAGTTGAACATCCTGCCCCCGATGAAGAAGTAAGCCGCGTCCACCAAGGCACCAAGAGACCAAGGGGCCGCACATGGCTTTCGTCGACTTTCGCAACGTCTGGCTCGCTTACAGCGACGAGTTGCTCGCCAACGGGCAGTTCGCCGTCGAGGACATCTCGCTCAGCGTCGAGAAGGGGGAATTCATTGCCATCGTCGGCCCCTCGGGCTGCGGCAAGTCCACCTTCATGAAGCTGACCACCGGTCTGAAGATGCCCAGCAAGGGCAGCATCGTGATCGGTGGCCAGCCGGTGACCGGGCCGCTGAAGATCAGCGGCATGTCCTTCCAGGCGCCCAGCCTGCTGCCCTGGCGCACCACGGTGGACAACGTGCTGCTGCCACTCGAGATCGTCGAGCCCTTCCGCTCGAACTTCAGCGCCAAGCGCAAGGAGTACGAGGCCAAGGCGCGCGATCTGCTCAAGAGCGTGGGCCTGGGCGGCTACGAAGACAAGTTCCCCTGGCAGTTGTCGGGCGGCATGCAGCAGCGCGCCAGCATCTGCCGCGCGCTGGTGCACGAGCCGCAGATGTTGCTGCTCGACGAGCCTTTCGGCGCGCTGGATGCCTTCACGCGCGAAGAGCTGTGGTGCGCGCTGCGCGACCTGCAGGCGGCGAAGAAGTTCAACGTCATCCTGGTCACGCATGACCTGCGCGAGAGCGTCTTCCTCGCCGACACGGTCTACGTGATGAGCAAGAGCCCGGGCCGTTTCGTGGTCAAGCGCCACATCGACCTGCCGCGCCCGCGCGACCTGGAGATCACCTACGCGCCCGAGTTCACCGACATCGTGCACGAGCTGCGCGGCCACATCGGCGCCTCGCGCAAGCCGATCGCGCAGGTCGCCGCCACGCTGCCGCAGTAGGGACGCTCCATGAACAACAAGACCCTGGAGCGCTGGTCGCCCCTGATCGTGCTGGCTGCCGTGCTGCTGCTGTGGCAGATCATCGTCGCCGGCTTCTCGATCCCCGAGTTCATCTTCCCGAGCCCCTGGCAGATCGCGCAGCAGTTCGGCGAATTCGGGGGCCCGCTGCTCGAAGCCGCATGGAAGACCTTCTGGGTCACGATGGTCGGCTTCGGCATCAGCATCGTGGTCGGCGTGATGCTGGGCTTCCTCATCGGCAGCTCTCGGCTGGCCTACACCGCGCTGTACCCGCTGATGGTGGCCTTCAACGCCGTGCCCAAGGCGGCGGTGGTGCCGATCCTGGTGGTCTGGTTCGGCATCGGCATCGGCCCGGGCGTGCTGACAGCCTTCCTGATCAGCTTCTTTCCCATCACCGTGAACATCGCCACCGGCCTGGCCACGCTGGAGCCCGAGCTCGAGGACGTGCTGCGCGTGCTCGGCGCCAAACGCTGGGACGTGCTGGTCAAGGTCGGCCTGCCGCGCTCGATGCCCTACTTCTACGCCAGCCTGAAGGTGGCCATCACGCTGGCCTTCGTCGGCACCGTGCTGGCCGAGATGACCGCCGGCGACTCGGGCATCGGCTACCTGATGCAGACCGCCGGCAGCCAGCAGCGCATGTCGCTGGCCTTCGCCGGGCTGGTGACCATTGGCGCGATGGCGATGGCCATGTACGAGCTCTTCAGCTGGGTCGAGAAGCGCACCACCGGCTGGGCGCACCGCGGCTCGCAGGCGGTGTGACCGAAGAGCAGGCGCTGCGCCACCTGCGCCGCGCCAACCAGACGGCTGCCGCGGCGCTGCAGGCGGGGCACCACCCCTTCGGCGCGCTGCTGGTGGCGCCCGACGGCGAGACCGTGCTGGTCGAGCAGGGCAACGTCGACAGCGTGAACCACGCCGAAGCGGTGCTGGCGCGCGATGCCGCGTCGCGCTTCACGCCCGACTATCTGTGGCACTGCACGCTGGTCACCACCGTGGAGCCGTGCGCGATGTGTGCCGGCACGCAGTACTGGGCGCATGTCGGCGGGCTGGTCTACGGCATGAGCGAAGCCGCGCTGCTGACACTGACCGGCGCGCACCCCGAGAACCCGACGCTCGATCTGCCCTGCCGCGAGGTCTTCGCACGCGGCCAGAAGGCGATGCGCGTGCTCGGGCCGGTGGCGGCCGCCGAAGACGAGATCGCCGCACTGCACCGCAGCTTCTGGTCCGGCCGGTGAGCTGGCGCGGCCACCTCGCGCTGCACTACTGGCGCGACGGGCCGGCCGACGCCGGGCGCACCGTTGCCCATGACCTGCACGAAGGCCCGCTGCGCGTGCTGCAGCGGCTCTACCCCGAGGGCCCGGACGTCTGCCACCACGTGCTCGTGCATCCGCCGGGCGGCATCGTCGGCGGCGACCACCTGCAGATCGACGCACGGCTCGACGAAGGGGCGCATGCGCTGATCACCACGCCGGGCGCCACGCGCTTCTACCGCAGCACCGGCGCGCAGGCGGTGCAGATCGCCACGTTGAGGCTGGCCGCCGGCGCGCGGCTGGAGTGGCTGCCTCTCGAGACCATCGCCTTCGATGGCTGCCTGGCCGCCAACCACCTGCGCATCGAGCCCGCCCCGGGCGCCGAGGCGATGGGCTGGGAGGTGCTGGCGCTGGGCTTGCCGGCGGCCGGCGCGGGCTTCGAGCGCGGCAGTTTCGAGCAGCGGCTGGAAGTGCCCGGCGTGTGGCTCGAACGCGGCCGTGTCGACGCCAGCGACCGCCGGCTGCTCGACTCGCCGCTCGGCTGGGCCGGCCAGCGCGTGCTGGCCACGCTGTGGTTCGTCGCCGGCAGTGCGCTGGCGCCGGCGCGCACCGAGGCGCTGCTCGAAGCGGCGCAGGCGGCAATCGCCAACGATGCGCTGCACCCACGCGCCGGCGTCACGCTGGTGCAGCCGTCCGTGCTGCTGATGCGCGTGCTGGCGCCCCGCGTCGAGCCGGCGATGGCGCTGCTGGGGCGCGTGCGCACCGCGTGGCGCCGCATCGTCTGGGACCTGCCGGGCAACCCGCCGCGCATCTGGCGGACCTGAGTCGGCGCGCCTGAGCCGGCGCACCTGAGCCGGCGTTGCGCCGGCCACCTTCGTCGTCAAGGACAACATCGACATCGCAGGCGCACCCACCACCACCGGCCTGGACGTGACCACGCAGGCTGCCGTGCTTGACCTGATCACCGGCCTGGCGCGTGAACGCCAGATGGCCACGCTGTTCATCACCGACGACCTGGGCCTGGCGACCGAGTACTGCGACCGCATCATCGTGATGCACGCCGGCCACGCGGTCGAGAGCGCGCCGACCAAGGCCTTGTTCGCGCGCCCGCGCCACCCCTGCACGGCGCGCCTGATCAGCTCCACACCCGACGACACGAGCCCTATCGACAGTCTCGCGCCGGTGCCGGGCA
>Ga0105046_10004535_pt1 | contig 22109 bp, 17 predicted proteins | sample MAT03_FD_78385 | JGI IMG/M metagenome (GOLD analysis project Ga0105046, IMG submission 78385) | Freshwater microbial communities from Lake Fryxell liftoff mats and glacier meltwater in Antarctica - MAT-03 (megahit assembly) | ecosystem: Environmental > Aquatic > Freshwater > Ice > Liftoff...
GATGACCATGGGTGCCTACCCTATGTGCCCACGCTGTTGCCGCTTACCCTCGGGATGTTAGGCAGCAATACCAGCGGCGGCAGCCAGAGTCGACGTTGCTTAACCGTTGCATTCAGGGTCACTGGGGAACGTGGCAAGCGGGTCGCCGTGGCTTTTGACAGTACGCAATGGTGCGCGATCCGAAGCTGACGAGCGATTCAGCGTTTCGATTCGGCACTGGCGTTGAATGTGCATTTTCACTTGCTAGTTCTCGATGGCGCGTACAGCCGCAACGCCGATGCAAGCTTGAGTTTCTGGCCCGTGGCTGCCCCGGATGATGACGACGTGGCGGAGGTGGCGATGCGTGTTTATCGACGCGTGCTCAAGCTTGAAGGATGGCGAGAGGCTGACGGCTCGATTGATGGGCAATCGCTGCGCTGAAGTGCAAGGGTTTAAACCTCCTATGCACCGCCGCGTGGATCATGCCGCAGTACGTAGTAGACAACTATAGAGTTAACACAAGCAGTGCGGAATCAAGGTCGTTGTGAAACGAAACCAGCTGCGCACTATGTGTTTTTAAGAGTTCGCAAATAACATCGGTTCCAGAGTTTCCGACGCTCAAACAAACGATAAGTAGTTTCACGCTGCGGTACTTGACAGCCGTCGTTCCCGGACTGCCGCGAAAGTTAGGCAGGCCCGAATGCTCTCGGTGCTTAGGTCTGGAAAGTCGTTGAGAATCTGTTGTTCCGACATACCGCCAGCGAGATACTCAAGCACATCGTAGACAGTAATTCTCGTGCCCTTGACGCAGGGTTTGCCCGCTCGAACGTCCGGATGTATCTCGATTTGGTCCCGCCAAAGCATCCTACTAACTGTACGCTCTTGATGGTAAGCGTGTCGAGCGTGGCGAGGCGTTTCGATCGTGTCCGTTTTCAGTCCGCTGCGGGACTCGTGGGGTGCCATGCGTCATTTAGTGGGCTAGCGGCATCATCGGCGCCAGCGCTGCGACTTCGTAAGGGGCCTCTTCAATCGGCGTAGATTCCCACTGGGCTTGCCCCGATTCGATAAAAGTGCAGAAAAACCTCGCCTTTAGGGGTCTCAGATCGCAACAGGCCGTGGTCAACCAGCTGGCTGAGCAACTCTCGGCCACGGCGTTCGGAGCTTGCCATCTGACGGGTGGCCTCACCGCGAGGCATTGAACCGCGGTGGAAGCCGACGGGGCGTCGAGGAGGCATGGTTCAATGCGGGTGGGGTTCTCAGCCGGGCTCATGGTACCGATAAATTGTAACAGCGTGGCGCCGACCTTTTTCAAAAGGATCGCCGATCGCTTCTTCTACCTATCTATTTAAATTTGTTTAACAAATTGCCCGCAGAGCTGGCGTATCGCCGATCTTAACCGCCTATATGCGACGCCAGAAAAGCAGCCGGCGACAGCCCTGGTGCGTTTAGGCGTCATTGCTTGTTTGTGGGCGGGCTGGCAGCAACCAACTGAACAACAAAGTTGCCAGAACCGCGCCAACCAATTGGGCTCCCACGAAACCCAAAACGTCCTGAGGCCGGATGCCTGCGAAAGTATTTGAAAGGCTACGCGCCACGGTCACAGCGGGATTCGCAAAGGACGTAGACGCTGTGAACCAATACGCCGCCGTGATGTATGCCCCCACGGCGAAGGATACAAATGGGGAGCCGTGACTCACGCATGCCCAGATCACACTTAGCAATCCGAACGTGGCCACAACCTCGCTCACAAGCTGGGCAGAGCCCGCACGGACATGCGTTGACGCTAAGAACGCTTGCTCGCCAAACATTGTATGCGCCAAGAACACGCCGAACACCGCGCCAAAAAACTGAACCGTGATGTAACCAGGAACATGCTTCCAGGGCAGAAGCCCGCGCCACGCCATACCCAGCGTCACCACGGGGTTAAAATGAGCTCCACTGATAGGACCAAACGCCAGAATTAGCGCCACCAACGCCGCGCCTGTGGCCAGCGTGTTGGCCAACAAGGCCAAAGCCACGTTGCCACCGCTTAGACGCTCCCCCATGATTCCCGATCCCACCACGGTGGCCAATAGCAGTGCGGTTCCAATTGCCTCGGAAACCAGCTTTCGTGCAATGTTCTGTTGCTTACCCATGCTTTCCCACTTGTGGCAGAAATTCAGGGACACGCCAGTCACCGTCTGTGAAAGCGAGGGCGTGCGTGCGAATTGGCACAAAGACCGCAAGCGTTACGCCGTGTGGGTGATTCGAGTGCAAGCACCCCAAGTGATTGATCGCGTGTTGAAGATAGGATCTGCTTTGGCTCCGTGGCTTTTTTCTCAACGTTCTGAAGACCTGCACATAACCTTAGGCATTGCAGGGTTTCCAGCATCCAAAGTGACCTACGACGACGACGTTGATGAAGTTTCAATTCAGTTGGCTGCGTCGCGACTGCGCGAACTGAACCTGCCTTTGCGTGTGGGCATTCACGGCGCGTGTTCATTTCTGTCTGCACCGTTTGTGGCAGTCAGTGAAGACGACAACGACTTGCAAAAAGTCAGAGACATCGTCGACTTGCCTGGGCGTTCGCTCACGATGCAAGACTATGTGCCTCACGTCACCGTGGGCCGTTGGAACGGGGAACATCCCACGGCGGTTCTGACAGATGTTTTGCAGCGTTTTGCCGATCTCCCAGGCATTGCTGTGCAAGCCAAAGCGGTTGAGTTGGTGGAGTTTGCAACGGATGATCCGTTTGCCACCTTGGTCACGCGCATCACAGTGCCGTTGCCTCCGGGCTAGCGGTGCGCGATCAAAACCAAGGCCTCAGGGCGGTTCAGCAGAGCTTCCAAAACACGAAGGCTGGTTTCAGGATCAAGAGCGGCCAAGGATTCATCGAACACGCGAACGTCCACCCTTTGCAACAGTGAACGCGCCACAAACACGCGGCTGCGCTCTCCGTGCGAAAGCTGCCAACCAGAATCGCCCACGGTTTGGTTCATTCCGGCAGGCATTCGATCCAAAAGACCGCCAAGCCCAAGTTCGCGGCACACGGCATCTGCAGCGTTGATGTCTTCTTGGCGCGGCGGCCAACGTCGTCCGAGTAAGAGATTAAACAGCAAAGATCCAGCGAAAATGTGGTTGTCGTGAAACTGCGGCACTCCGCCTGAACGCTGGCGCCAGCGCTCAGGGCCAACGGCGTGGTGATCAAAACCACCCAACAAAAGCACACCCGAGCTAGGAACTTTCAAACCCGAGAGAATCGCTCCGAGTGTTGATTTGCCGCCACCCGAACCGCCTTCCATCAACACACGTTCTTTCCGACGAATCGAAAACGAACAACCTTTAAGCACAGCTTCTGGGCGGCCCTCGTAACGGAACACAAGATCGCGCCCCACCATCAAACCGCGTCGCCCCACAGCGGCTTCATCAGGAGAAGCGGCCAACACATCTGCTGAACTTGAAGAGCCACGGCCGGCAGCCTTGAACAAGAAACGCAAGTTGCGCCACGCCACGAAGGCAGCGGCCAATGCGGGGCTGGCTTCTGCCAAATGGCGAGAGGCTCCCCAGATCAGCACCACGCCACCCAACGATGTTGCTAAAGCGCCTGATGAAGTTCCGCGATCTGTAAACGCGGGAACCAAACCCAAAAGGCCAAACACCACCCAACCGCGTGGCAGCAACCCCGTCAGCCGCGTGGACATGGTGTCTAACAGTGCGGAACGATCTTGGTATTCCTCCAACCCTGCGCGCAGGTGATCCACATGCAGACCGCCCGCGTCTTGGGCCACAAGCGTGCGGTGACCAACCATCGCCTCAACCAACTCGTGCGTCACAGCAAGGCGCGCGTCTGTCCAAGCGAGCAAGCGTCGATGCAACCCGCGCCCCCAAGTAAGCAACAGCAAAAACCACACAAAAAGCAGCACCAAATGAATGGCACCACCCGCACCAAGGGCAAGCAACGTGGCCCCCAACGCAAGATCCATGATCACCCAGATCAACGTGGGACCGCCACCGCGTGCGAGCAGTTCCAGCGAATCAACTTCCAATACGGTGCCCAACAATTGGCCCACACCACGCGTGCGAATTTCGCCAGTGTCCAGGCGCAAGATGCCTTCTAGCAAGCGTTCGCGCGCCAAACCTGAAAGCAACACCACGGCTCGCCCCAAGGCAACACCAGCCTTCGCACGAACAGCCACCATCGTGGCCAACAACAAGCCGAATGCCAGCAGACTGCCAGGTTCAAGGCGTCCTTCCAGCGCGCCTTTGCCCACCAACGCCCAAGCCGCGCTGAACAAAGCCAACTGCACGCCGAAGCCTGCAACGCCACCAAGCAACAAGCGGGTGATACCCAAGCGACGCGCTCGTTGCCAGAACGTGGGGGCAGCGCTTTGAAGCAACCACGCTTCACCTTTAAGGCCACCTGACGTAGCGGCGCGCATAGCCCGTTCTGCGGCCAATCTCTGTTTAGCCGGCAAGCCTAGTGAAGCCAGAAGTTCATTCGATTCACCACGAAACAGCGCCGTTTCAAGCGAAGAAACAGAAACCATCGTTGGACCATCGGGCGTCCATACGCGGGCGGTTTGCGCATATGGTGCAATGGGGCCGAGCACCAAAACATAGAGATCTTTGGCGCCCGACGGGGGCTCCCAAAGTGCGACCAACACTTCGGGCTCAGCAAGCAGATCCGAAAGGCCCCGGGCGCGTTCGTCGGGCGCTTCGATCTGTAAACCCAAACGGCGCGCGCCAGCTTGAATCCAACGATCCAAGGGAGGTCCTGTGACAACATCAGGGGCCGGGTTCGCAAGAGTGCGCGCTTCTTCAGCTCCGCGGAGATGGGTTTCCACAGCCGTCATGGCCTCGCCCAACGTCGCGCGGGGCCACGCCATTTGCGCGGACAATGTCTGTAATGCTGATGCTTCGGTTCGCGCGCTCATGCGGCACCGCCCGTGGTAACGCCGCTGCCGTGGCCTGGCAACTGAGGCGCAGACTCTTCTACACGGCCATCAACCAACTGCCAACGCCGCCAAAACGGCGCAGAGTATTTCGCCTGCAGCCGTTCTTCCATTTCTAAGAATTTGGCAAACAGCGAATCGGGCTGTTTGGCCAGCTCTCGCGGTATTCCGTCTTCGGCCACGCGGCCACCCGCAATCACCAACACGCGATCAAATACCAGGGCATCGGCAACGTCGTGCGTAGCACACAAGAACGTGGCGCTTGCCCACCGCTCACGCGCACGCGCAAGCAAACGTTGGCGACGCGGACGTTCAAGTCCTCGGAAGGCTTCGTCAAGTAACACCAGGCGCGCGTGTTCCTTATGCATGTTGCGCCCCAACCGCACGCGTTGACCTTCGCCACCTGAAAGCAGGCCTCCACTTTCACCCAAAGAAGATTCAAGACCCGTGGGCAACCGCGCCAACACTTCATCAAGTTCGGCGTCCTCAATTGCTGCGCCCACCGGCGAATCGGGGCGCGCAGATCCATAACGCAAGTTCTCAAGCAAGCTGCGGTTCCATAGCTGCACAGAAGGATCCACCCACACGGTTTGCCGGCGCAGCAACTCCAACGCGGCAGGCGACGACGGCTGCTCATCAAAGAGAACCCGCCCGACGGCGGCTTCATGCCAGCCCATGACCAACCCCAACAAACTGCTTTTGCCGCTGCCTGACGCTCCCACCAAAGCCACATGCCCACCAGACGGCAAATGCAGGCCATCCAAAGCCAACACTTCGTGACCACCGGCTTGCACACGAACGTCTTCAAAAACCAAGTCGACGCCCTTGTCGCCGCGCGCGATGTCTTTCACTGCGGGACGTTCAGCCTCTGCGGCGCCCAGCGGTTCAAGCAAACGTGCGGCTAAGTTCTTCTGGCGGGGGATCTGTTGCAGCAAGAAAGCAAACTCTTGGCCAAGCGCTGGCAACGACAAACACCAGTACACCAACAAAAGCGCCCAACCCGATCCTGGTGCACCAGACATGTGATCAAACAACAACCAAAGCGCAAGTGAGTAACCTGCCAACGTCACCATGGCCTCAGAACGAACGGCGTAGCGCGCGGCCTGCCAAGCAGAGCGCGCCCATTCTTCCAAGCGCGTGGCGTGTTCACGCATCAAAGCCGTTTCACCAGCGTGCGCACGCACCGCTTGCAAGCCCAGCAATGCATCCAAATAGAAAACAGAAAGTGCACCCGCGTGAGAGCGCACGCGCATGTCGCGTTCCTCGTGTCCGCCTTGCATCATCAATGGCAAACCCACAAGCACTGCCATCAGCACCAGCGCCAACACGGTGCCCTTCGGGTGCAGCCAAATAACGCCCGCGGTTGTCACCACCAGTTCACAGGCCACACGGAAGATCTGCCCCGCATAGAACGGCAGCGAGCGAATCTGGTGAATCTGGTGGGCACGCGTGGCCATGTCGGAAACAGGGCGGCTTTGAAAGTACGCGTCTTGCAAGCGAGGCAGTTTCTTCAAAAACGCGCGCCGCAAACCTCCTTCAAGGTTTCGCCCCATGGTGGCCATGCCCAGCGCCGTGGGCCATTCAATCAACAGCAATGCCGCGGCAAACAGCGCAACCATGCTTACCGCCACGACGCGATCCGAAAACATCGGCAAGCGCCTGCCTATATCGAAAAACGCGCGAAACAACACAGCTTCAACCAAGGATCCCGCCGCCGCCGCAGCTAGGCCCGCACCCAACAGCCAGGGGGCGCGTTTGCTTGCCTTGGTAATCAACCTCCATACAACTTTAGTGATCGGTTCTTCTTTTTGCGAAAGGGCCCGCGACGTTGCGGTGGCAACGGTTGGTTCGGCTTCCGTTTGGGAAACGGGGCGGACGCCATCAAGAGCTATGGCCACAGCACCACGCATCTTCACCATCTTTACGGCGCGTTGGGTGGGACCTTCCGGGGTTCGTTCTTCCTGTGGAATGTCTTCTTGCGCGTCGGGGGAAAACTTCGCCAAACGCAAGGCCTCGGGTATCGCGTCGTCATTGGCAGCCGCAGCGGCCACTAGACCATCGATCACTTTTTCGGCTTGGCTTGCCGAAAATTCAGCTTGTCCCCGCAATCGCTCTGCCAAGCGCAACGCGCCTTCCATGTGACAGAACCCCTGCCAACCTTGGGCCAACGCGGAATCGAAACGTTCCTGCGCGCGGCCGCAGCCAACTTCCTTCAAGCGTGCGACGATCACTCTTCGCAGACCAGGATCGTTGATGAATCCTTCAAACGCTTCCAAAGGCACGGGCACATCAACCATAGCCACTTGGCGCATGAACTCGCGGTGGTGAATCCAGTGTCGGCCGCGGCCTGGATCCATCACTTGCAAAAAGGGGCCCACGCGACGCCACACCACCACGAAATGCAAAATCCCTGAAGGCATCGCTGTAACCACGATGGCAGGCATTAGATCGGCCCGGTTCATCAGCAAATGCTCTGCAGGCATCACCGATTCAGAAGCATCCAAACCCAATTCGCGCAAAACAGCTTCAAGTGAAGCAACGGCGGTGCCATCAATGCTGGTGTGGCAGGCCTCGCGCAAGCGACCGTAACTTACGGAAACGCCGTAACCTTCAAGCACGCTTTTAAGGCAGGCAGGCCCGCAATCCATCGCAGAGGTTTGAATCGCTTCGGGCACCAGGAAACTGCGGCGTGCGCGGCGTTTCTTGGCGGCTTTCTCTTCGGTGCGCGCTGTGGCGTCGTCAGTGCTGCTCATGGCGCACCTTTGGTTGCAGCCCGTGCATCAATGCCTGTAACGAAACGTCCCGCTGAATCCAACACCATCGAAAGCGGTGACGTACGTTCAACCCTGATTTCGACGATGCCAGGCAAACCATGCTCGAACGGAGCGCTGTTTCCCGGCTCACGCGAAACCGCCAGCTCTACACGGACCATGCCATCGCTGGGTTCTGAACCAACATTTGAAACGATCACATTCAAGGCACCGTATTTGGTCCAGGGAAAGCCAAGCAAACGCACTCGTCCCGTTTGACCTGGGTGCACGCGGCCCACCGCCGCTTGTGGCTCGAAGAACGCCACCACACGCAATCCGCCATTTGGCACCACCACTGCCAACCGGGTGCCCGCTTGAACCACCGCCCCTGAACGCAACGCGAGCACATCGCCAAGGCGTCCTGACACAGGCGCGCGAATCGTTCGCAATTCCACTTCTCGGGCCAAGGTGCGCATATGTGCTTGGCTTTCACTGCGCATGGCTTCGAGCTGCGCAATTTCCAGTTCCAAACGCGCCAACTTCGCGCGGCGATCACTTCGCTTTGTCAGCACTTCACCGCCCAAACGGAGCACACCGGTTCGCGCGGCTTCGGCCTCGGCGCCGCGCTGTTCGGCTTCCGATTTCATGCGTGTGGATTCAAGCTCGGCCACAATGCGTTGCTGCCTGAGCAATTCAAGCTGTGACATCTCGTTCGATTTTAGCTTCGCCAAGGCGTCCAACGAACGCCTCATGGATTCGGCTTCATCGTGTGCCGCAGAGGCAGCCACGCCCTCGCCTACCGCCGCACGTTCGTCTGCACTCATCTCTTTGCGTAACGCCGCAATTTGTGGCGCCAACGCGGCGGCGCGGGCTTCTTCCATTTGCAGCTCTAACGAAAACACCTCGGCGTCCAACTGCACCAATACGTCGCCTTCTTTAACGTTGGCCCCCAAGGCGAGGTGGGTTTGTACAACGCGGCCGGAAACGGGTGCGTCTACGGGGTTGGGCGCGCTATCAACTTCTAGCCTTGCGCTGTTCGACGCCGCGTAAACCGAAACACGTGCAAACACGAACCAAGCGCCCCATGCAAGCAGCAAAACAGCGCCGGCCAAGGCAGACCAAGCAGGTGTGTTTGTAACGGGGCCCAATGCAGATGCGAAGCGGCGGGACATGGCGGCCCTAGAGTAGCGCAGAACGCTGTAGCTGCCCTGCAGGAATGAGTGCCTGTTTGCACACTTGGTTGTTGCATCCCACGGCCCTTCACGCGAGTCTTGGGCCCCTAATGGCCGAAATTCCAAACGAAGAAGCAACCGCAACCGCCGAAGAAGCCCAAGCCGCCTTTGTGGCGGAAAGGTTCACAGACGCAGAAGTCATGTTCAAAGAAGCGGCTGACTTGCTACGGGGCCATGTCCTAAAAGCAAAGCAGCCGGACGCCGACGCCACGCAAACCTGGGTGGCCTCGCAATGTGGAGCGGCCTCGTCCGCACGTGCCCAAGGTGGGTACGCCCGCGCCGAAAAATGGTTGAACGAAACGGAAAAATTCATTCTCAAACATTTCGGTGAAAAAGATCCGATTTACGCCAACGTGCTGAACGAGCGCGGTATTTTGTTCAAATACCAGGGGAAATTCAAAGATGCCGAAGCACAATACGCTAAAGCGAAGCCGCTGATAGTCAAAGGCTTCGGCAAATCCAGTGAATCCATGGCGGTGCTGCTGCACAACTTAGGCGGCATTTCGCACGCTCAAGCCAAATTCAAGAAGGCCGAGGCTTATGCTCGTGAAGGCTTGGCCATTCGCGAAGGGTTGGCGTCACCCAATCCGATTGCGATCGCAGCCGATCAAAGCGCCTTGGCAGCCATCTTGGACGTCGCGGGACAACACGACGAAGCCGCAACGCTGCTAACCACGGCGCTTGCCACTTTCAAGAAGAAGCTTGGGGCACGCAGCTTCGAGGTTGGCGTCACGATGGAAAGCTTAGGCAACCTGCACTACCGCATTGAGGATCTGGCCAAGGCAGATAAGTTCCTTACGGCGGCGCTTGAAATCCAGGAGGAACGCTTGGGTGAAGGTCACCCAGAGCTGGGCTTTGCGTTGCACAACCTAGCCGTTGTACGAACGGATCGCGGCCACGCAGACCAAGCGCGCCCGTTGCTTGAAAAAGCTTTGGAGACGTTCAAGAAGTCATTCGGTCCAAAACACAGCAACACGATGGTGGTCAAAGGCCGTCTAGAGGCGCTGAGCGAAGCGCCGGTTGCGCCAACAAAGGCGGCGAAGGCACCGGCGCAGAAAGCTGCAAAGAAGGCAGCTCCTAAGAAAGCGGCAAAGAAGCCTGCAAAGAAAGCTCCAAAGAAAGCTGCCAAGAAAACCGTAAAGAAGAAACGTTAAACCGCCAGACCAAGCACGGAACTTTTCAACGTCGATTCCGTGCTGGTCTTTGCATGTCCGCGACACACAGCAGGACTATAGCCTAGCCCATACTAGCTTTCCAAACTCTCGTATGGGAACAGCGACGGAAGCCACGCATTCGAGTCTCAGTTCATGGCAAACTGCGGCCACTGTGAGTTCCCCTTCCGTTTTGGAGCGCCTCCGCGCTGAATTAATCAAGATCCGAGAGGATCTCTTGGCCGAAGGCGACCTGCCCATTGAGCCCGCCACAGATAAGGCCGACCTAGACGAGGCCCCATTGGCGGAAATGAACCAGGTCATTGCTTCAAAGCGCAACCAAACCCGCGGGATTGTCTTAAAGCGCGTGGCCATGGCGTTGGGTCGTATGGAAAAAGACCCAGACGATTTCATGAATTGCGTTGAGTGTGGCGAGCCCATTGGCAAACGATTGTTGGCCCTGCCCTACGTTGATATGTGCGTCGCGTGCCAAGAGGAAAGCGACGGTTCGCACAAAACAGGTCGCAGGCGCAGCGTCACTGATTACCGATAACCGTGGCCGCTTACTACGACCGAAGCAAAGTTCGCGAAGCACTCGCCTTGTTAGGTGTGAAGCGACTCGCGATTGGCATTGCGAACACCAGCTTCCCTTCGTTGGCCGAGGAAGAGATCGGCTGTGGATCTCCCTATTCAAACGGCGGTCGAGCGTTCGTTCGTTTCATCCACGAGTTGGGTTTCGATACGTTGGTGCTTGCGCCACAGGGTCAAACACGCCCCACCCAAACGTCTCCCTATCTTGCGTCGTGTTTCTCGCGCAGCCTGCTGTCATTGGCTGCGTTGCCATTGTGCTCGCCTCGCGTTGGACTGCTTTCCCCACAACACCTGCAACGCTTGGTTGCGGGAGCGCCGGTGAGCCATGGCGGAGCCGCACGCAATCGAGTGGACTTTCCCTACGGATGGAATGGCGTTCATGGCTTTCTTGAGGGCGCATTTGGAGCGCTAGAGCAAAACACCGACGCCTTTCGAGCAAGTTTTCGAGCGTTTGTTGATTCGCAACTCACGGCTGGCTCGTGGCTGCAAAGAGACGCGATTTTCTATGCGCTGACACAAACCCACGGCACAGAAGATTGGGGCAAATGGCCGCCGCAGGATCAGAACTTATTCTCGAAGCCCACGGATAAACCTGAATCGCAGCTACGGCGGGTTCAATCTATGGTCGCTTCCTGCAAGCGTCTCGTCGAAGCGTATTGCTTTGGGCAATTCCTATTGCACCAACAACACGAGGCACTTCATGCCGAGACGAAAGCCTTAGGACTCGATTTGTTTGCCGAAACGAACGCTGGCAACAAATCAAGCGACGCTCCCGATTGTTGGTCTTATGGTTCGCAACTGCCGCCCTATGAACTCCGCGAAGAACATGCGCTTGTCGGCTTCGATGCAGTGATACGGGGAGGGGTCTTAGGCTCAAGTGATTGGTCCACGATAACGAGAACGAAGATGCCTCTAGCTGAACAACTTGTTGTGCCTTTTGAGATCCTGTTCGGCCCATTAGAAAACGACGCCAACCTAAACGAATCGCCCATCGCACCTTGGGCGTTAAGGGTGCCTGCAGACTATGCACGGTCATATCCACTTAAGGCGAAACAGGGTGAGAACCTTGATCTCCGCCGTACCCTTGCCCAGGCCCTGCAAGCCAGCCATTGTGGCTCTTCGGCATTGGGGTTGGCTCAGCAACTGGAAGCAAACGCGACCTCCTAGTTGTTAGTGCAAGCGCCCACTGGTATCGAAAGCGGCGATATGCGATGAACTAAGGATGAACATCGTTATGCTCGATGCCTTTACCGCCGATCAAGGTCGTTCACCGTGGCCCGGTCTTGACGACCTTGGAAAGCATAGCAACCACGCCCGGGTGGGCAACTCGAGTATTGAGATTTTATGCGAAGGCGCCACGGCCATCATCACCAACAAGGCGATGATCTCCGAGGCACTGATGCTGAAGTTCGCGCCTACCCTTCGCTATATCGGCGTCAGCGCCACCGGCACGAACATTGTTGATGTGAACGCAGCAAAAAAGCTGGGCATAGCCGTCACCAATGTGCCGGGGTATTCCGCACCGTCAGTGGCGCAGCTTGCCATCTCGTTAATGTTAAGCCTTTCGCTGGACGTCGCGGGACACTCAAACGCCGTAAAGAGCGGCGCATGGGCCAATGGTGCCGATTTCTGTTTCTTCTTGCGCCCTTTGCCAGAGTGGGCCGGCAAAACGATGGTGGTCGTTGGCCATGGTGCCATCGGCTCTGCCGTTGCGAACATTGCCAAAGCGCTTGGAATGCAAGTTGTTGCAGCGCAAGTGCCAGGCGCACCAATAAAAGCAGATCGCGTTCCTTTGTATACCGCACTGGGGGAAGCTGATGTTGTTTCGTTGCATTGTCCCCTGACGCCCGCAACGGATCGGCTTGTAAACAAGGTCTTCTTGAATGCCATGAAACAAGGCGCCCTATTGATCAACACCAGCCGCGGCGGGCTTGTTGATGAGGCCGCGTTGCTCGATGCTTTGGATGAAGGCCGCATAGGCGGCGTGGGACTAGACGTGCTTAACGCTGAACCCCCACCACAGAATCATCCACTGCTTAACCCGAACGCACCTTGGGCACAGCGGGTGATCGTGACTCCACACATTGGTTGGGGAACGCAAGAAGCCCGCGAACGGCTTCGCAAGGAAGTTGTTCTAAACCTTGTGGCCTTCGTCGCTGGCGAACGACGAAACCGCGTGGATTAAAGGCTGCAGCTAAGCAAGCACGCGGCATTCAAGCGCCAGATACTGATCCCGCGTTGTTTGCGAGAATCGAGCAGGATTCGCTTCAAATCGGCGCAGTGAAACCACGCCACGCACGTGAGCTCGGGCTTCGTCCAAACTTGCGAAACGGCCGGCCGCAATAGCCTGAACCATCAGATTGCCGCCTGCCGTAGCTTCAACTGGACCCGCCAACACAGGTTTGCCCGATGCATCTGCAGTGGCTTGGTTCAGATAGTCGTTCTGGCAACCGCCACCAACGATCTGCACACCTTGGATGATTTGCCCCGTAAGCCGTTCAATGATTTGCACCACGCGCGCGTACCGCAAAGCCAACGAATCAAGGATGATCTTGGTGATAGCGGCTGGCTCCGTAGGAACCGCCTGGCCTGACTCGCCAAGCTGTTCAGACAGGGCAGCCAACATACTCGTTGGGTTAAAGAAACGCTGATCGTCGGGGCACACCACTGGCCCTGCAACAGGCATCGCGTTTACTTGTTCCAACAAAGTGGAGTATGCAACGTCGCGGTTTTGGGCTTGCCATTCTTTTCGACAGGACTCCAACAGCCACAAACCCATCACGTTCTTGAGAAATCGAATGGTGCCAAACGCGCCACCTTCATTCGTGAAGTTCTCCTTCGCAACTTCAGCGTTGACCAGCGTGTTGGATCGTTCAACCCCAACCAATGACCAAGTACCAGAAGATATATACGCCCAACCATCCTGCAATGGAGCGCCAACAACAGCGCTGCCCGTATCGTGGGTGGCTGGCGCAACAACACGCACGCCTTGTAACCCGAGTTTGTTTGCGAGATCGGGGCTCACAACACCCAGATCGGATCCTGCGGCGACTATGTCCGGCAAGATGCCTGCGGGCAGATCAAGCAGCCGCAAAAGATCAGCGTCCCAATCCCCAGTTTTCGCGTTCACCAACTGCATCGTTGTGGCATTCGAGTATTCGATCGCCACTTTTCCGCACAAATGGTGGTGAACGAGATCCGCAATCATCATCAAGCGATCCGCACCCACGGGAAGCCCCGTATGGCGATGCGCGTGCAACTGGAACAACGAATTGAACACCAAGAACTGAATTCCGGTGCGCGCAAAAACTTGATCCTTCGGCATGCGCTCAAAAACAGCGGCCATTTCTGTAGCCGTGCGATCATCGCGGTAGGTGATTGGATCTTCCAGCAACACACCGTCGCTGTTCACGAAGCCGTAATCAACGCCCCACGTATCAACACCAACGCTGCGAATGGTGCGTCCCAACTCTTTGGCAGCAACAACAGCCTGCCCAAGACCGTGATCGATCTCAGACAGGATGTGTGCAAACGGCCAACGCAAATGGCCGTCGCGCTTTTCCATCGGGTAGGTGAACCGGCGAACCTCGTCTAAACGAAGTTCCCCAGGAGCCATTCCACCCAACATGACCCGGCCGCTTCCGGCGCCCAGATCAACCGCGATGTAAAGCGCGTCTTTCACGACTTAAACGATCCCCGAACCGCCGCGGCCTGTCGAAGGTCGCTCTTCACCTTTGTGTTGGCGGTAACCGCTGGCGCGGTACGTGGCCACTGGATCCACTGCCCCACCCGAACGCTTACGTGACATGCCCAAGATAGGCGAGACATCCGTGTTGTAGGCCTTCTTCAAGCAAGCCAACGCGGCAATCGCGTCGCACTTGTCTTGAGCGTCTGCCAGTGCCACACGATCCACCAACAGCGCTTGAGCGTAAGCACGGATGATCTCGTTCGTGCTGCACAGCAATGATTCGATAGGATCGGTCACGTTGTGTGATTGATCTATCATGTATGCAGGATCAAAGCCCGGCACCTTGGATATTGCGGCATCAACCAATTCGTTGAACACTAAGAACAACTGGAATGGCTTGATCGAACCTGAATCCAGATCGTCATCACCGTACTTGCTGTCATTGAAGTGGAAGCCTGCAAGCTTGCCGGCTTGAATCAAACGAGCAACGATCATTTCGATGTTCACGTTGGGAGCGTGGTGACCAAGGTCAACCAAGCACTTCGCCTTCGGCCCCAGCTTTTCAGCGCACATGAAGCTTGTGCCCCAGTCGTTGATAACCGTGCTGTAGAACGATGGCTCGAACAGCTTGTGCTCAAGAAACACTTGCCAATCAGCAGGCAGCGCCTTGTAGATCTGGGTCAAACTTTCCAGGTAACGCTCAAGGGAGCGGCGGAAGTTGTGCTGGCCTGGGAAGTTCCCGCCATCACCAATCCAAACTGTGAGCGCCTTTGATCCCAAGGCCGTTCCAAGTTCAATGCACTCGATGTTGTGTGCCACAGCTTGGGCACGCACAGCGGGATCTGAATTGGTCAAGCTGCCGTACTTATAGGAAAGTTTTTGGTCGGCTTGATCTTGGAAGGTGTTCGAGTTAATGGCGTCAAAGCCCAAGCCCAACGAGGCGGCTTGCTGCTTCATCGCGTTGATGTCTTTTGGTTTGTCCCAAGGTATATGCAGCGAAACTGTGGGTGTGTTTCGCCCAAGCTTTTGCACCAAACCACAATCGGCCAACTTTTCTTCGACGCCGCGGGGTTCACCAACGCCGGGGAAGCGTGCGAAGCGCGTTCCGCCCGTGCCCACGCCCCAAGAAGGCAAGGCCACGCCGTAAGCCTGCACTTGGCTGACGATCTTTTCGATGTCTACCTTGCGACGAGCCAGCTGGCTGCCCAAGTGGTTGAAGTCGGAATTAAGATCGCTTTCCAGTTTTTGGTTCTGGTCGGCAATGAAGCTGTCGCTGATCTCGAAGGGAGCTGCCATGGTGAATCCTTGCTTGATTTCCTTGGGTAGGAACGAAATGGGCGCGAAGTATACCCGAAGGTAGGTCTAAGTTACCCCCTCTTTCGCTATAACTTTAGCCCTTCAACCGGCGTTTTACCCGGCTGTGCCTAAATCACAACCCAACGGCGGGGCATGAACAATTCTTCAAACACGCGCAGCGCGTAGCGATCTGTCATCCCGGTAATGAAGTCAGCTATCGCCCGTGAGGGGTCTTCCGTTTCCGGGATGCCTTTAGGCCAGTGCTTTTCCCTGAACTCGTCGGTATGAGCATGAAAATACGACCAAAGCTCGCTGACAATGCGTTGGGCCCGCTCGAATTCCATCCGAATCTCGGGGCGCTCGTAAACCCGTTCATAAAGGAAATCGCGCAGTGCGATTAACGCGTTCAGCACGTCGTCGCTCATGCGAATCTGACGTTTTTCCTCAAAGTTTGAGCTTTCCACCACATCTAAGACCAAACGACGAATCCGTTGGCTGTGGGTTGCGCCCAACACCTTCAAGATGTGCGGTGGAACCTCTTCAAGTAAAAGCATGCGACCACGAATTGCGTCATCCAAATCGTGGTTCACATACGCAATGATATCGGCCACGCGCACGATCTGGCCTTCCAACGTCATCGCCAGAAGGTTGGCGTTGTCGGAAATGATGTGCCCCTTGCCTTTTGAATGTTTGAGAATGCCATCACGCACTTCGGCACTGAGATTCAACCCTTTGCCGTCACGTTCAAGCACTTCGACCACCCGCAACGATTGCTTCACATGGTGAAAGCCATTGGGCATTAACTTGGAGAGCACCTTTTCACCAGCGTGCCCAAAGGGGGTATGCCCCAGATCGTGGCCCATAACAATCGCTTCAGTCAGCGTTTCATTGAGCTGCAGAGCCCGCGTGATGGTTCGAGCCACCTGTGCAACCTCAAGCGTATGCGTCAGCCGCGTGCGGTAGTGATCGCCTTCAGGCGCCAGGAAAACCTGCGTTTTTCCACCCAAACGGCGAAACGCCTTGCAGTGCAAAATGCGATCTCTATCTTGCTGGTAAATCGTGCGCATATCGTCCAGTTCATCTGGGTGCGCGCGGCCTTCGCTTTGGTCACTGAAAGCGGCGAAGGGACAAAGCACCAGCCGCTCGGCTGCCTCAAGTTGCTGACGAATGTTCATAGCGAGATTGAACCTACCAGACGAGCTGCCACGGACGAATTTACCGACCGTCGCTGTTACGTAAAGCCTCGTTCTTGGGCTCGCTCCCATTTTATGATTGACTTCCGTCATAAATATATGCAATCTATCGCTCATAAACGTGAAAGTTCCCTTGCACATTGTTCTGGCCCGACGCGAGCGATTGTCGCAGATGCTGCGCGAACACTCGTACCTGCCGCTTTCAGAGGTGTGCGGTCGGTTGGGCATCAGCGAAGCCACGGCCCGGCGCGATCTATCGGCGCTTGAGCAAGATCAATCAATCACGCGCACACACGGCGGCGCCATTTCAGAATACAACCGCCGCTTCCCTTCGTTTCGAGATCGCCTTGTACTGGGAACAAACAGCAAACAACGCATCGCTGTTGCGGCGCACAAGCGCATCAAAGCGGGGCAAGTGTTGTGGCTTGACGGCGGAACCACCTGTTACGCCTTGGCGCAAGCCATCGCCGCAAAGCCGTTGCCCAACCTTACTGTTGTTACAAACAACCTTCCCGCCGCAGAACTGTTGGCCGACCACGAACAAATAGCGGTGCACTTGCTGGGTGGGCAATACTTTCGGCGCAGCTCTATTTTGGCTGGCGGGCATGCCATCGCTGCCGTGAACGGCTGGAAGTTCGACACAGCATTCCTAGGGGCTGAAGGCCTCACTGAGGAAGGCCTTTGGAATTCCGTGGGCGATGTTGTTGCGCTTCAACGCGCCGTTGTGAATGTGGCTGGTGAGGCCATCTTCTGTGTCGACGCCGACAAAGTGGGGCGCACCGCGCCTGAATTTTTGGTTCCTCTTTCCCAGATTCAGAAACTGCTGACAGACGCAACTGCTACCGCGCTTACCGCCGCTGGCGTGAAGCTGCGTAAGAAAACCCTTTTAGCCGCCTAACAAAACAAGGAGACACACAGTGAGCCAGGATTCCAACTCTTCGAACACCAGACGCCCCTACCCAAAGTGGGATGACGCTTACGCAGCCACACTAGATCCAGTGCAAAAGCTGGTCTACCGATCAAACCTGCTAGGGTCTGATCAGCGCATCACCAACACCGGTGGCGGCAACACTTCTGCGAAAATCATCGAAAAAGATCCTATCACCAACGAAGACGTTGAAGTGTTGTGGGTCAAAGGTTCGGGCGGCGATCTGCGCACGTCGAAGAAGGATGGCTTTGCGTCCCTTTACCAAAAGCGTTTGATCGCACTTCAAGATTTCTACGCGCGCTTCCCTACCCGCGGCGCGAAGACTGAAGCTGAAGACAAGATGGTTGATATGTACAAACATTCCACCTTCAACCTCAACCCACGCGCGGCTTCCATCGATACGCCGCTGCACTCGTTTGTGAACCGCAAACAAGTGGATCACATGCACCCGAACTCGGTGATTTCTGTGGCGGCCTGCAAAGACCGCGAAAAGCTGACCCAAGAAGTGTTTGGCGGCGAACTTGATTACATGAACTGGCTGCGCCCCGGCTTCGAGCTTGGTTTGGAATTGCAAGAGATCTGCAAGAAGAACCCAAAGGCCAAGGGTGCGATCATGGGCCAACACGGCGTGATCAACTGGACCGACGACGACAAGTCTTGTTACGAGTTGACCATCGATTTAATCGAAAAGGCCGACGCTTACATCGCAAAATGCGACAAAGGCGCCAAGACCTTCGGCGGCAAAAAGTTTGAGACCTTGCCCGAAACCCAAAGGCACGCCGTAATGGCGGAAGTTCTGCCATTCATTCGCGGCCAGATCACCTTCAAGGGCCAACGACTCATTGGCACGATCCAAGACGACGAAACGATGATGCGTTTCGTGAACTCTGTAGATGCCCCTCGATTGGCCGACGTTGGCACAAGCTGCCCCGATCACTTCTTGCGTACGAAGATCAAGCCTTTGTACCTCAATTGGGATCCAGCCAAAGAAGACGCGGCAGCGCTCAAGACCAAGCTCACCAAGGGCCTTGAAGAATACCGCCAAGGTTACAAAGCCTACTACGAACGCTGCAAGCGAGCTGGCTCGCCTGCCATGCGCAACCCAAACCCATCGGTTGTGTTGATTCCTGGTTGCGGCATGATCGCTTGGGGCAAAAATAAGTCCGAAAGCCGCGTTACCGCGGAATTCTACAACTGCGCGGTCGAAGTTATGCGTGGCGCTGAAGCCATCAGCGAATACGTTGCGTTGCCAGAACAAGAAGCGTTCGACATTGAATACTGGGCGCTTGAAGAAGCCAAGCTTCGCCGCATGCCCGCAGAGGAAGAGCTTTCTCGTCAAGTTGTGGCAGTGATTGGCGCTGGCAACGGCATTGGTAAGCAACTTGCCATCCGCATCATGAAGGAAGGCGCTACGGTGGCGTGCATTGATCGTGATTTGGAATCGGCGAAGGCCACGGCGAAGGAACTTGAAGGCGTCTACGGTGTAGGCATCGGTGTCGCTGGCACGGGCATCTCGGGTAGTGGTCCTGTGGTTGGGTTGGCAGCAGACATCACAAAGCGCGAAAGTATCCGCGCGGCCTTGCAACAGATTGTGTTGGCGTACGGAGGCATTGATACAGTTGTGGTCACCGCCGGCATCTTCGTTCCACCAGACATAACCGGCCACATCCCCGACGACAAGTGGGGCATCACCTTCGACATCAACGTCATGGGACCTTATCTTGTCGCCGACGAAATGACCCCTATTTGGAAGGCGCAAGGCACGCCAGGCAACTTCGTCGTCACCACGTCCGTGAACGCTGCTGTTGCCAAGAAGGGTAGCGTTGCTTACGACACGTCTAAAGCGGCAACGAATCACCTGGTTCGCGAACTTGCCGTGGAACTCGCACCGCTTGTGCGCGTCAACGCAGTGGCACCCGCCACGGTCGTCAAAGGAAGTTCCATGTTCCCACGCGACCGCGTCATTTCATCCTTGGCGAAATACAACATCGCCTTCGATGAAGCCGAGTCCACCGAAGCGCTGCGCGACAAGTTGGCGATCTTCTATGCGGATCGCACTTTGCTTAAACTACCAATCACCCCCGAAGATCAGGCCGAGGCTTTGTTCATCTTGGTGTCCAATCGGCTGCCTCGCACCACGGGTCAGGTGATCAATGTTGATGGTGGCTTGACTGACGCGTTCTTGCGCTAGTCAACCTCACCCACTCGTTTGCAAAAGGCCCGGCACCTCAATGTGCTGGGCCTTTTCTTTTGGGCCAAAGGGTTCGGTGAACTGCCGTGTTGTCCGCACGACCAATCTGCGGGATAGTCCGCTCTTCCCTTATGAACGAGACGTTTGCAACGACCCCGGTTGATAGAACAGTCGGCAAAATCGCTAGGCCTTTGCTTGGATTGGCTTGCCTTAATGCGGCTTTGGGGCTCGGCCTTCCCCAAACCCTCGCAAGCTGGACGCCAGCCTTCGTGACCTCAAACGCGCTGGCTAAGTCGCAGCGTGGTCTGGTTTTGCTTCTGGCCGCCGGTGGATTCGCGCTGGGCGCCGCGCTGGGTTTGTACCTATGGCGATCTGGCAAACGTGCCAACGATCGGAGGTTGTCCGTGGCCGCTCGGCTTTGCGCACCTCTCGCGCTCATCGCCGTGTTGCCAGGCCTTTTGCGCATGGACGGATGGGCCGACCAGCTTGTCTTTGCATTGATGCTAGGCACCTTGGTGTTCGTCGCAGAACCAATGTTTCGTCTTGCCACGGAGGCCTGGCCACTGTCCTGGCAGGCTAGAACCGCGGCCGTATTTGCCAAGATGCCTGCACCAACAAAGCGCTGGCTGCCCGCATTTGTTGTTGCGGCGGCAACGCTGACCTACGCCCTTTATATGGGATTCTTCGTTCTGCGAAACCATCAGAACTTCAACACCTACAATTGGGATCTGGGCCACTACGACACCGAGTTCTGGAACTTCCTGCACGGCAATCCGTTTCGAAACACCCTGCTGTTTCGCGAAGGAAACTGGGCCAACCTTCGCAACCACGTTCAGCTAACAACGGTGGTGTTAGCGCCGCTTTACGCCTTATGGCCGCGCGCCGAAGGCTTGTTGCTCATGCAGGCATTCATCGTGGCAGCAGGCGCCATTCCCATTTACCGTTTTGCCAAGCGTCGGGTTTCAGCCACCTGCGGCGTGGTGCTGGCCTGCGCATACCTGCTTTATCCACCAACCCACGGCGCGCAGTTCTTTGATTTTCACTGGCAACCGATCGCTGCCGTTTTCATTCTGGCCGCCTTCGATGCGTTTGATGCGAACAACCGCAAGCTTTTCTGGCTGTTCTTCATCTTGGCGATTGGTTGCCGCGAAGACGTTTCAGCGGGCACCGCTATCGTGGGGCTGTGGTTGTTTGTCATTGGCTACCGCGTTCGCATGGCTGCCGTCATCTTCGTTGTCTCGGCATCGTATTTCGTGGCACTGCGCTTCTTCGTGATGCCTGCGTTCGGGGCTTGGGGCTTTGCCGATATTTACAAAGAGCTCTTTCCCCAAGGAGAAGCCAGCTTCGTAGGCATTGTGAAAACCTTGCTAACAAATCCGTTGTTTGTCTTTCGCACGCTGCTAACCCCGGACAAACTTCGCTATTCCTTGCAGATCCTGGCCCCGTTGGCCTTTCTGCCGTTACGTCGCGCCTACCTTTTGCCACTGTTGATTCCAGGCGCATTCTTCACGCTGTTGACCACGCAATACGGCGCCACCTTGGAGATGAACTTCCAATACTCAGGATTGTTCACCGCTTACATCTTCCCGGCGGCGGCGCTTGCACTTGCCTCGTTTGGCTGCAGTGCCGAAGGCTTGTTGCGGCGGCGGGCGGCAATGGCGACGATGATTCTTTGCACGATTGTGGCAACAACCCAATGGGGTGCTTTCCCGCCCCGCAAGACCTTCAAAGCGGCCTACGGCTGGATCGATTTCGAGCCCCCCACGGACGAAGAATATGCTCGCTTGCGGGCACTTGAACATGTGCGAACGATGATCCCTGCAAACGCCATTCTTGCAGCCAGCGATCGCGAAATTCCGCACGTTTCAAACAGAAAAGACTGCTGGAACCTTTCGGTAGGGTTTGAAGGCAGCGACTACGTACTTTACACCACGGTTAACCCGATTCCGCCCGACACCGAGCAGGCCGCCGCAGCGGTGCGCGCAGGTTACAAAACCGTGTTCAACAGCGCTGGAATCCGCTTGTTGGAACGGCCGAAGGGCCCATAGGCGTTACTTCAGATTCCCCCAACGCATCTTCAGGGAAGCTGAATCTAAGCCCATGCACGCCAGTTCCACCAAATGGAAATCAGATGTTGCGCTGTGCCGATTCCGGGTCTGATGAACGCCGTGGTGTCTGA
>Ga0105046_10004537_pt1 | contig 22103 bp, 18 predicted proteins | sample MAT03_FD_78385 | JGI IMG/M metagenome (GOLD analysis project Ga0105046, IMG submission 78385) | Freshwater microbial communities from Lake Fryxell liftoff mats and glacier meltwater in Antarctica - MAT-03 (megahit assembly) | ecosystem: Environmental > Aquatic > Freshwater > Ice > Liftoff...
AGCCCGGCGAACAAGGACCGGCCGGACAAGCGGCGGGCGTTCGTCGGCAAGTGCGCGGCGCTGTTGCACAAAGGTGTGGCGGTGAGCATCGTCGATCTGGTGACGATCCGCCGCACCAACCTCTACGCCGAGTTGATGGCGTTCGTCGGCCACCCGGACCCGACGCTCGGGCCGGAACCGCCGGCGGTCTACGCGACGTCGTGCCGGTGGGTTCCGACCGCCGAGGAACGCCGCGCCCGCCTCGAAGCGTGGTCGGCCCCGATGACCGTCGGCGAACCGCTGCCGGCGCTCCCCGTCTGGCTGTCGGAATCACTCGGGATCGTGTTCGACCTCGACCGCAGCTACGAGCAGGCGTGCAGCGACCTGGGCTTCGCGTAGCGGTGCTTCCCGTTTCGGCGCGCGGGCGTAAGACATCCCCCACCCGCGAGGCCGGCGATGGACCTGAACGCGCTCATCCGCGACGTGCCGGACTTCCCCAAACCGGGCATCCTGTTCAAGGACATCACCCCGCTCCTCGCCGACCCCAAGGCGTTCGGGTACTCGATCGCCCGGCTGGCGGCGCACTACGCCAAGGCGCCGATCGGTGCCATCGCCGCCGTCGAGGCCCGCGGCTTCCTGTTCGCCGCGCCGCTGGCGCTCGAACTCAACCTGCCGCTCGTGCCGCTCCGCAAGCCGGGGAAGCTGCCGTACCAGACGCACAGCTTCCGCTACGACCTCGAATACGGCTCCGCCGAACTCCACATGCACGTCGACGGCGTCGCCCCGGGCACGCGGGTGCTGCTGGTCGACGACGTGCTCGCCACCGGCGGCACCATGGCCGCGGCTGGGAAGCTGATCGAACAGGCCGGCGGCGTGGTGGCCGGGTGCGCGTTCCTGATCGAACTCGGGTTCCTCGGCGGGCGGGCGCACCTGCCCGGGTACGAGGTGTTTAGCCTCCTCACCTACTGACCGCGCCGCGGGGGGCCGATGCCGCTGTCCGTTCCGTGCCCGGGGTGCCGGGAGCCGCTGGACGTGGACGACGAGTACCGGGCCTGGAAGGTCCGGTGTCCCCGCTGCGGCATCGAGTTCGTCCCCGACGAGCCCCGCCCGGCCAACCCCGCGCCCCGCCGCCGGCCGCGCGACGAGGGGGACGACTTCGAGTTCGACGACCGCCCGCGCCGCCGCCGGCGGAGCCGGTTCGACCACGACGACTACGCGGCCGCGGAAGCCTACGGCCCGGGGGTGTTCCTGGAGGTGGTCGGGTGGCTTGGGACGCTTGGCTCGTTGGCGATCGCGTTCTTATTCCTCACGGTCGGGCTGGCGGCGCAGCCGGGACAGCAGAACCAGCGGCCGGAGGACGTGATCGCCGCGTTCCTCCTCTGCGGGTGCGTAGGCGTACTCGGGATCGGCATGCACGTGCCGATGATCATCGGCGGGCGCCACCTGCGGCGGCTGTCGAACCGGACGTGGGTAATGACCGCGGCGATTCTTGCGGTCCTGACGACGGGTATCCTGCAGATGCCCGCCGGAATCTGGGCGCTGGTGGTGATGAACCGGCCGCACGTGCGCGACGCATTCGACTACCACGCCCGCTACGGCGGCCCGCCGGACGATGACGACTGAGCCGACCACTGTCCCCTGTCCCCTGTTCACACCCATGATCGACTTCGACAAGGCCGGCGGGCTGGTTCCCGCGATCGCCCAGGACGCAGACTCCGGCGAGGTGCTGATGCTCGCCTGGATGAACCGCGAGGCGTTCGACGAGACCGTCCGCACCGGCCGGGCCGTGTACTTCAGCCGCAGCCGCAACCGCCTGTGGCGGAAGGGCGAGGAGAGCGGGAACGTCCAGGTGGTGAAGGGCATGTTCGTGGACTGCGACGCCGACACCGTGCTGCTAAAAGTGACGCAGGTCGGCGGCGCGGCGTGCCACGAGGGCTTTCCGACCTGCTTCTTCCGCGAGCTGGCCGGCGGCGAGTTGAAGGTCGTCGGGGAGCGCGTGTTCGACCCGAAGCAGGTGTACAAGAAGTAGGACCGTGCAAAGCCCGGGGACGGCCGTCCCCGGGCTTTTCCGCCCCGGAGCCCGGCCCGATGCTGCTCACCTTCCTGCTCGTGACCGTCGGCCTGTTCGCCCTCCTGTGGGCGGTCAGCACCGTCGCCCAGGCGTACGTCTACCAGCAGCCGGCCGACCGCCTCCCCGCCCGGGCCGCGGTCGCCGCGCTGCTCGTCGGCGGGTACGTCATCTTCTGGGTCGCCGTCGACCGCAAGAGCCCCGGCAAGTACGACGACTTCCTCCAGTTCGCCGGCTACTCCACCATCACTTTCGACGAGTTCGACGCCGTCCGCTGGGAGGCCGACCCGGCGGTGCGCAACAAGGCCGAGTTCAAGAAGGACGCGGCCGGGAAGCCGGCCGAGATGGTGACGCACTACAAGCGCATCGGCAAGTCGCCGCCGCGGTTCGCCGACGAGAAGACGGCCAAGGAGTTCGTCCTCTCCGACGGCGGCATCCTGACCGCGGCGGTAATTCTGAAGCCCGACCCGCAGGGGCCGGCGGTGCGGTTCAACGCCGGGTTCAAGGAGGACACCCGCGGCAAGACGTACTTCCCGAAGGGGAACGACGGCCGCCGGTTCATGGAGGAGAACGGCAGCCGGTACGTGTCGCTGGACCAGCCGGGGGTGCTGTACGTCCCGTCGGCGACGACGGTGTTCCTGGCGATCCTCATCAACCTCGGCATGTTCGCGGTGTGGTACGTGGCGTTCTGGCCGGTGCTGCGGTTCGGGGCGGGGTTCGCCGCGCTGTTGACGCTGGCGTTCGCCGTGTTCACGATCTTCGTGGTGATGCCGTTGCTGTTCAAACCCGGCCGCGCCCCGAAGCCCGTCGAGGAAGCGGTCGCCCTGGTCGTGGACCAGTCGGCTCACGCCGGCCGCTCGCCGGACCGCGCATGATCGACACCCACGCGCACCTGTTCGACGACCGCTTCGCGTCCGACCTGCCGGCCGTCCTCGCGCGGGCCGAAGCCGCCGGCGTCGAGCGCGTCGTCTGCCTCGGCATCGACGCCAACTCCAACCGTGCGTCCGTTCGCATCGCCAGGATGTACCCGTTGGTGGTCGCGGCCGTCGGCATTCAGCCGAACCACGCCGCCGAGGCTGCCCCCGGCGATTGGGACGAGGTGGTCCGCCTCGCGGAGTCGGAGCCGCGCGTCGTCGCCATCGGCGAGACGGGTCTCGACCGCTACTGGGACCGCGCGCCGTTCGCGCTTCAGGAGGAGTACTTCGTCCGTCACATTGCGCTGGCCCGGCGGCTCGGCAAGCCGTTCGTGATCCACTGCCGCGATGCCGAGGCCGACGTGGTGAAGGTGCTGCGGGCCGAGTTCGACCGGCACGGTCCGGTCCGCGCCGTGATGCACTCGTTCAGCGGCGACGCGGCCACCGCCGGCTCCTGCCTCGACATGGGGCTCTACGTGTCGTTCGCCGGCATGCTCACGTACAAGTCTGCGCAACCGCTGCGAGACGTGGCCGCCTGCGTGCCGCTCGACCGGCTGCTGGTGGAGACGGACGCCCCGTACCTGGCGCCGGTGCCGCACCGCGGCAAGCGGAACGAGCCGGGCTACGTCGTCCACACGGCGGCGTGCCTGGCGGAGGTGAAGGGCGTGCCGGTCGGCGTGCTCGACGAGCACACCACGCGGAACGCCCGGGCGCTGTTCGGGATCGCGTGACAGTCGGAGGCACGCCCGTCGGAATCCCGGGCAGCTTGGTTTTCAGCCCGGAGGGCGCCTTCGCTAGCCCGGGGCGGAAGCCCCGGGCGGCCTGCCACGGAGTTCTCGGGCCACGCCCCCGGTGACACCGCGGACGCCGCCCGGGGCTTCCGCCCCGGGCTAGCGAAGGCGCCCTCCGGGCTTAAGCCCCGAGCCAGGGTCAATCGAGATTCACCGCGGCACCGTCCGATTTGTGGCACAGCCGCTGGAACTGCACCGCGTCCACGCTGTAGCGGATCGTGCGCACCGACCCGTCGCCGAGCAGCGCGTTCATGCCGCCGACGTGGGCCGAGCCGAACCGATAATACTCGTCGTCGGGCACGCCGGCGTCGCGGCGGTCCTGTGCCGGCGTCCACCCGCCGGTGCCGTTCGTACGGCTGCCGCGGACGATGTCGCCGTCGATCCCGGGTCCGGCCCAAGACTCGTTGTCCACGCAGCACGTCTTGTCCGCGTTCACGATCTTCTCGCCGACGAACAGCACGTTCGACAGCCCGTCCGACACGGCGGCGAATCGCAGCACTCCGGGGTAGGTCGGCGTGGCGAGGCCGTTGCGGCTGAGTACGACGGGGCCGGTGCAGCTGGTGCCGGGGCGGGCGTTCGGGTTGGTGCCCCCGTTGCCGGCGTAGTCGCTCTTGGCGCTGGCGCCGACCACCCGCGGGCCGCCGCGGCTCGGGCAGCCGTAGATCGGTAGGGGCGTCGCGCGGATCGTCGCCACGTTCGTGACGCGGGTCAGCGGCTCCTGCTCGGCAAACGGGAGGATTTCGTAGGTCCAGCCGAAGTCGAGCCGGTTGACCGCCGGGTTGTCGCCGACGCCGCCGTCGCTGCCCGCGGTGGGGATGTAGCCGGCGGTGTCGTGGTAGGCGTGGAAGGCGATGCCGATCTGCTTGAGGTTGTTGGCGCACTTGCTGCGCGCGGCCGCCTCGCGGACCTTCTGCACCGCGGGGAGCAGCAGCCCGATGAGGACGGCAATGATGGCGATGACGACGAGCAGTTCGATGAGCGTGAACCCGCGCCGGGTGGGGTGACGGGGCATGGGCGGACTCCGACGGACGAGTGCGTGACGTGAACTGTTTGTGATTGTAGCCCGTTTCCGGCACCCATGATACGCATTAGCTGGGGTAAAGCCCACCCGTTGCAACGGGTGGGCTTTCAGCCCACACGTACTCCGCCCCAGGTGCGCAGGTTCACTGCCTCCACCGTGCCGGCAACGCCGGCGAGCGCGTGGGTGAAGTAGCCGTCCACCCAACCGCGTGCGGCGCACACGTCCCACGGCGTACCCGGTGACACGTCGATCGACTTCAGCAGGATCAGCCGCTCGGCCTGCCACACGACGGCGGCGCGGGCGGCGATCGAGTCGGTGGTGACCTCCCAGGTGTGGGGTAAGTCGGGAGCGGTATATTCACAAAACATGTGTGCGTCGAGAACGCACACCGGGAGGGTCGCGTCGGGCGTTGGGTGGGATCGGTACTCGGCCCCGGGGACCAGCGTTCTCAGGAAGCGCATCGGGACCCAGAGGGATTCGAGTGCGAGCCGATGGGATTGACCCTCCGTCAGCCTGTGTACGTCGTGCAGCTTTCGGACGGCGTCCGCGAAGCCGCCGCCGCCAGGGACGAGGAGGATGGATGCGGGGTGGAGTGACGCGACGAACCCCCGCAGCGCCGGGCCGAGGCCGGGCCAGTCGTACAGGCTGCCACCGACCTTCACGACGATCACGCCCGCCCCTCCGCCGCCAGCACCGCGACCGCGTAGGCCGGCGCGCACGCCGACACCGCCGGGCCGAGTTCGTCGTTCAGCGACACCACCCGTGGCGAGGGATAGTACCTCGTGAGTCCGCCGAGGACGCGGCGGGCCACGAACTCCCCGGCACCCGACACGATGACGGTATCGAGCCCCCGATCGGCATCGTTGGTTGCCCCGTGGGCAGTTAAGAAGCACCTGATCAGATCTGTGACGAACAGCGTATCGGCATCGGCGGCGAAGCTCTGGATTTCCTCCTCCGATATCGTCTCGGTGTCAGCCCCGAGCATCCGAGCCAGCCGGGGCAAGGCGAACGCACGCGTCGCGGGGCGGTTGTCGGCCGTGTCGTGGTCGGCCGGGTCTTCGGGCGTGTCTCCGAGAACCAGGTAGACGTCTTGCATGGTCGCGAAGAGCTCGGCGGCACACGCCCGGACGTGCAGGAAAAAGAGCGGTGTTCGCCGCACCCCGACGTAGTGCAACTCGTGCGTGCGGAGTCGGTCGAAGTCGGTCAGGCCATTCGGCCATGGCCTCCCGCCGCGGAGCGGGATGAGGTCGGATGTCGTCGAGCCGATGTCGAGGAGCATCGCGTGCCCGGTCGTCGCGTAGCGCCCGGCGAACGTCGCCAGTGCGTGCCAGTTCGCGGCCGCGACCGTCAGGTGTTTCGCACGCGCCTCCGCGATCGTGTGAAGCATCCCATCTGTGCCCCATACCCTCACCCGCCGGCCGGCCGCGGCGTACTCGGTCGCGTCGAGGATAGCGTTCACGCCCTGCCGCTTCGTCTCGAAGCAGTCGCACAACTCGCCGGTCATCGTGACCGCCAGCCCGGCCGCGTCCGGGAATCGCGCCACCAACTCGGCGAGAGCGGCCGGCAACCTGTCCGGTTGCTTCCACAGGGCGAACGGCACCGACACCGCCCGCCCGTCTGGCGTCGCGGCTTTGAGGTTCGCCCCGCCGATGTCCAGCCCTAAAATGACGCCTGTGCCCATCGGGGCAGGATATTCCGCCGGCCGGCCCGCGAAAGACCCCATGCCCCGCTACCTCGTCGGCATCGACCTCGGCACCACGAATTCGGCCGTGGCCTACGTCGATTCCCACGGCCGCAACGCCGGCGGCCCGAAACTCCACACGTTCAACGTGGCGCAGGTCGTCGCGGCGGGGCAGGTGGCCGAGCACCCGCTGCTGCCGTCGTTCCTGTACCTGCCGGGGCCGCACGACCTCGCCCCCGGCGCGATCGATCTGCCGTGGAACGCGAACCCCGGCGAGGTCGTCGGCGTGTTCGCCCGCAACCACGGGGCGAAGATTCCCGGCCGGCTCGTCAGCAGCGCGAAGTCGTGGCTGTGCCACCCCGGCGTGGACCGCACCGCGCCGCTGCTGCCGTGGGCCGGACCGCCGGACGTGCCGCGCATGTCGCCTCTGGACGTGTCGGCGCGCTACCTCCGCCACGTCGTCCAGGCGTGGAACGCAGTGCCGAACCGCAAGCCCGAGGACCGGCTCGAAGAGCAGTAGGTCGTCATCACGGTGCCGGCGTCGTTCGACGACGTGGCCCGCAACCTGACCGCGGACGCGGCGAAGCAGGCGGGGTTGAAGAACGTGACGCTGCTGGAGGAGCCGCAGGCGGCGTTCTACGCCTGGCTCGGCACGCACTCGGCGAAGGAGGCCGGGATGCTGAAGCCGGGGATGCGCTGCGTCGTGGTCGACGTCGGCGGCGGCACCAGCGACTTCAGCCTCATCCGCGCGACCGAGGAGCACGGCGAGTTCGGGTTCGTCCGCGACGCGGTCGGCGACCACCTGCTGCTCGGCGGCGACAACATGGACCTGGCGCTGGCGAAGGCGGTCGAGGCGAAGCTGCCCGGCGGGAGGCTCGACGCGGCGCAGTTCGGGTCGCTGGTGCAGGCGTGCCGGGCCGCGAAGGAAGTGCTGCTCGCGGACCGCCCGCCGCCGACGTACCCGGTCACGGTGATGGGGAAGGGGCGGTCCGTGGTCGGCGGCACGGTGTCGGTGAGCGTCACGCCCGGCGACGTGGCCGCGGCGATTTCGGACGGCTTCTTCCCCGCGGTGCCGTTCGACGCCGAGCCGGCGCGCGGCGCCCGCGTCGGCTTGCAGGAGATGGGGCTGCCGTACGTCGCCGACCCGGCCGTGACGCGGCACCTGGCGGCGTTCTTGCGAACGCAGGATTCGGGATTCGGGATTCAGAATTCAGGACAGACAGAGGCCGGTACCGGGACTTCCTCCCTGAATCCCGAATCCCGAATCCCGACCCCTGTGGATGCGATCCTGTTCAACGGCGGCGTCTTCCAGCCGAAGGTGCTCCAGGACCGCGTGGTCGAGGTGATGCGGCCGTGGTTCGAGGCGCCGGGCCGGGCGTGGAAGCCGCTGATCCTCACGAGCCCGTCGCTCGACCTGGCGGTGGCGTGGGGCGCGGCGTACTTCGCGTGGCTGAAGCACTCCGGCGGCAAGCGGATCGGCGGCGGCATCCCGCGCTCGTATTACGTCGGGATCGAAGCCGAGGGGCAAGGGGCGGGGGGCAAGGGGCAAGAGCCGAATCCGGATTCCGACTCGCCCCATGCCCCTGGCCCCTTGCCCATCCAGGTTCTGTGCGTCGTGCCGCGGCGGTTGCAGGAGGGCGAGGAGGTCCGCTTGCCGCAGCCCGAACTCGAACTCGCGCTCGGGGAGCCGGTGCTGTTCCCGCTGTACACGTCCACTGTCCGCGGCGACGACCCGCCCGGCGCAGTCCTGAGCCTGCCGCCCGAGTCGCTGCTGGAGCTGCCGCCGCTCCACACCATCCTGCGCGGCGGGAAGCGGGCCGGGTCGAAGCGCGTGCCGGTGACGCTCGCCGCGAAGTGTACCGAGATCGGCACGCTGGAGCTGTACTGCGTGTCGCGGGAGGGGAACCGCTGGCGGCTGGAGTTCAACGTCCGCGACGTGCTCCGCGAGCCGACGACCGGCGACCCGGACGACGACGGCCCGGCCGGCGTCGTGGACGTGTTCCCCGAGGAGAAGGTGCAGGCCGCCGGCGCCGCGGTCGTCGCCGCGTTCGCGGAGGGCGGCGCGACGCCGGCGGAACTGCCGAAGCTGTTGGAGGCGGCGCTGGAGGCGCCGCGCGGCGACTGGCCGACCGGCCTCGTCCGCCGACTGTGGGGCTTCCTGGAGGAGCACGCCGACGGCCGCGGGCGGTCGCCGCAGCACCTGGGGCGGTGGTACAACCTCGTCGGCTTCTGCCTGCGTCCTGGGTACGGCGACCCCGTGGACCGCTACCGCATCGAAGGGCTGTGGAAGCTCATCACCGCGGCGGCGAGCGCCCCGGCCGGGCCGAAGAAGGCGACGGTGCCGGAGGGCGGGGCCGACTACTGGATCATGTGGCGGCGCGTCAGCGGTGGGCTGAACACGGCGCTGCAGCAGGCGCTGTTCGCGCGGCTGCGGCCGGCGCTGCTGCCGGCGAAGGGGAAGGCGTACAGCAAGCCGCCGGCGAACGAGTTCGCCGAGATGTGGCGCGCCGCCGCCAGCCTCGAACGGCTCGACGGCAAGACGAAGGAACACCTCGCCGCGGCGCTCTTGCGCGAGGTGAAGAAGCCGCCGGTGCCGGTGTTCGCGTTCTGGAGTCTCACGCGGCTCGGGGCGCGGGTGCAACTGTACGGCCCGCTGAACACGCTGGTTCACCCCGAGGTCGTGGAGGGCTGGCTCGACCAGCTGCTCGACTTCGAGCCCGGCAACGAGAACGAGCGGAACGGTTGGCTGTTCGCGCTCGCGCAGCTGGCCCGCCGCAGCGGGCTGCGCGCGGTGGACGTGTCGGAGACGACCCGCGAGCGCGTGCTGAGCGTGCTGCGGAGCCACCCGGGGCCGAAGGCGTGGCGCACGATGGTCGAGGAGGTGACGCGGAACGACGGCGACGAGCAGGCGCGGATGTTCGGCGAAGCGCTGCCGATCGGGCTGCGGTTGGCGAACGGATGAGCCGGCGAGCCGACCGCCGTCAGGCGGCGGGTGAGGTCAGCGCCGCTCGTAGTAGTTCCCAGGCATCCGCCGCACGAGCCGTTTCAATTCCAGCTGCATCAGCGCTTTCGCCAGTTCGCCCGCGCCGAACCCGGTGTCGCGGGCCAGCTCGTCCGCGTGCCGCTTCGACCCGAGCTGGTCCCACACCGCCTGCTGCGCCGGCTCGAGGTTCGCCGGCGCCGGCGCAGGTACCGGCGCTTCCGCGAACAGGGTCGGCTGAGCCGCCGCCCGCGGCTTCCAATCGGGGGTCGCGATCCCTTCCAGGTCGTCGAGGATGTCGGCGGCGTTGCGCACGAGGCGGGCACCTTTGCGGATGATCTCCAGGCAGCCGGCGCTGGCCGGGCTGTCGGTCGGGCCGGGCACCGCAAACACTTCCTTCCCCTGTTCCAGGGCGTGCTCGATGGTGATGAGCGCCCCGCTCTTGATGTTTGCCTCCACGACGACGACGCCGCGGCTCAGGCCGCTGATGATGCGGTTCCGGGCCGGAAACATCCCCGGCTGCGGCGCCACCGTCATCGGCGTCTCGGTCAGGAGCGCGCCCGCCGCCGCCACCTCGTCCGCGAGCTCGGTGTGCTCCGGCGGATAAATGCTCGACAGCCCGCCAGCGAGCACGGCGATACTGCGGCCACCGGCCTCCAGGGCGCCGCGGTGGGCTGCGCCATCGATGCCGCGTGCGAGGCCGGATACGACGGTGACACCGGCCCGCGCCAGCCCGCGGGCGATCTCCGCGGCCACCTTCTTCCCGTAGGCCGTACACGACCGCGAGCCGACGATGCCGACGGCGTTCGCGTCGATGTCGGTCCAGGCGCCGCGGACGTACAGTAGCGGCGGCGCGGTGACCAGCGGCACCAGCGGCGGCGGGTAGCCGGGGAAGCCGAGCGGGATCGGCGTCACGCCGAACGCCTCGATCAACTCCAGCTCGCGTCGGATTTCGACGGTCCGCAGCGCGGCGGCCATCTCGGCCGCGGTCTTGTCGCCGATGTGGGGGATGGTGCGGAGTTGGGCGGCGGTGGCCTGCCGGGCCGCGGACGCGGAGCCGAAGCGCTCGAGGAGGGCGGCGGTGAGTTTCGGCCCGAGGCCGGGAACGAGGGCGAGCGCGAGATGGTCGCGGACGGCATCGGGGACGGGCGGCATGCCGCGATCCTACCCGCCCGCGCGGCCGCTGTCAGCGGACTTCCAGCGTGAACTCGGGATTCCCGCGCGCGGACACGTCCCGCGTCAGCCGGAATGACTTGCCGAACACCTTCGACCGCTGCCACCCGCCCTCGTCATCGGCGGCGACGTACCCGCGCTCGCCGCGGGCGTGGATCGTGAACGAGAGGCCCGAACGACGGGCGTCCACGAGCCAGTATTCGGGGATGCCGGCGACGAAGTAGCCCTCGAACAGGATGACCGTGTCCTTCTTCACCGAACTGTCACTCACGACCTCCAAGACCATGTCCGGCGTCCCGACGATTTCGACGAACCCGGCCTCCTTGCCGGCGGTCTCGGTGATCCGTCCCGCCGAGGCTGTCGCTCCGGAAACGAACGTGGCGTCCGGGTTCCCCGACAGGTCGGCGGCGCGGTTCGTGAGTAACAACCCGTCCGGGTACAACTCGCCGAGCTTCCCGTCCTTCACGAGGTTCCCGAGCACTCGGTAGAACTCACCCTTCAGCAGCAGGTGCGTGAACAGTTGCTCGCGGCTCATATCGACCCACACCTCCCCCCGGAGGAACCACGTCTTCGCCTTCTCCGGCACGTCGGACGTGTCCAGCCAGCGGCGGAAGGAGTCCAGGTCGGCGACCCACTCCGGGATCGTCACCCGGCCGCCGTCCGCCACCACGGTCGCCGCGGCCGGCCTGGACGGTGGCGCCGCAGGCGCCGCCCGCGTGTCGTCGTTCACCGCCGTTGCCATACGTCGCTCCGGTTCTACTCCCCCCAGCATGGCCGACCTGCCGGTTGATCGATTCAACCCCCCGTCGTCGGCCGCCGGCGGGGCCGCCTCCTCGCCCGGCGGGTCGGTGTCAGCGGACTTCCAGCGTGAACTCGGGGTTTCCGTCCTCGCCCGCCGTCTGAGTGAGGCGGAACGACTTGCCGAAGACCATGGAAGGCATCCACTTTTCTGCCCCGGTTGCGGGGGCGTAGCCCTCGGCCGCACGGGTGAAAATCAGGAACTCTGCATCCCCTCCCCGGGCGTCCACGAGCCAGTACTCCGGGATGCCGGCGGCGAAGTAGGCATCCAGCAGCGTGGCCGTGTCCTTCGTGACGGAACTGTCGCTCACGACCTCCAGTACCATGTCCGGCGTCCCTTCCAGCGCCACGAACCCGGACGACTGGCCGGGGACGTTGACGATCCGTTCGGCCGCCATCGCACCCGCCCCGACGAACGTCATGTCCGGCTCGCCCGACAGGTCGCCGGCGCGGTTGACCAGCCGGGTGCCGTCGCCGAACACCCGGCCGAGCCGCCCGGCCCGCGTCAGCAACCGCAGCACGGTCGTGATCTCCGTCTTGACCTCGATGTGGGTGTAAAGCTGTTCCATGCTCAGGTCCACCCACACGCGGCCGCGGAGGAACCACGCCCGCGCCCGCTCGGGGAGCGGGTCGGTGTCGAGCCACCGGTGAAAAGAGTCGATGTCGGTTACCCACCCGGGAACCAGCACCGCATCGGAAACGGGCACTACCGTCGCCATGTCCGCCCTCGGGGTTCGCAACACGTCCCACGATGACCGAACCGGATGCGGAATTCAACCCCCGTCGTCGTCCGCCGGCGTGGGTGGCTCCGCGCCCGGCGGCGGGAGCGTCACCCCGCGCTTCGCCAGCGCCTGCCGCAGCAGGTACTCGATCTGCCCGTTGAGGCTCCGCAGGTCGTCCTCGGCCCACCTCTGGACCGCGGCCAGCACCGCCGGATCGACCCGCAGGAGGAACGCCTTCTTTGCCACGGCCGCCCTCCGGCTCAGGCGTACAGGGTGCCGGTGTTGAGGATCGGCTGAGGGGCGCTGTGGCCGCACAGCACTACCAACAGGTTGCTCACCATCGCCGCCCGCCGCTCGCCGTCCAGCTCCAGCACGTGCAGCTTCTCCAACTGCTCCAAGGCGTGCTGGACGATCCCCACGGCCCCGGCGACGATCTGCGCCCGGGCCGCCACGATCGCCCCGGCCTGCTGCCGCTGCAGCATCGCGGCCGCGATCTCGGGGGCGTAGGCCAGGTAGCTGATCCGCGCCTCGATCATCTCCACCCCGGCCGGCGCCATCCGCGCCTGGATGTCCTGCTTCAGCTGCAGCGCCACCTCCTCGATGTGGCCGCGGAGGGAGTGCGAATCCCCGGCCGGGGCGTCGTAGTGGTAGCGGCTCGCCAGCGCCCGCAGGGCCGCGTCCGCCTGCGTCTCCACGTAGCTCTCGTAGCTGTCCACGTTGAACACGGCCCCGGCCGCGTTCACGACCCGCCACACCACGACCGCGCCGATCTCGATCGGCGTCCCGTCGGCGTCGTTCACTTTCAGCGGTTGCCGCCGCTGCGTCGCGGCCGCGGTGACGTGCCCGGCGGCGTCCTTCTTCTCCTCGGTCCGCTGCACGCCGGTCTCGAATGTCCGCACCCGCAGGCTCACCCGCGTCCGCCAGTAGAACGGGTTGCCGTAGTAGAATCCCGTCTCGCGCACGGTGCCGACGTAGGTGCCGAACAGCTGTACCACCCGGGCCTGGTTCGGGCCGTTCACGATGAACCCGAACAGGCTGACGAACCACGTGAACCCCAGCGGCACGATCACCCAGACCAGCATCGGCTCCCGCCACTTCACCGCCATCGCGATCAGCCCGATGACGCCGCCCAGCAGGGCGAACACCCAGACCAGCCCCATCCACCCCGACCCCAGACGCAGTTCACGGTCGTCCACGACTCGGCCCTCCGATAGCGGAGTGATATCATGTTGAAATCGTACCCGCTGCCCATTTGTTCGTCCAGAGCGCGGCCGCATTTTCGGAACCCGGCGGGAGAAGGGGGCGTGAAGAGGGAGGGTTTCTGATACCCGAGACGAACGAACCGGCGTTATAATCGCCGGCGGGCACCCTCCCCGCTGCTATCGTTCGCGTCATCCCGGAATTCCGGGTCATTCCCTTCCTGGCGGGGCGGGGGTCCGCGAGGGTTCCGCCCATGTCCACCAAGTGCCCCCACTGCGGGGCCGGGCTCGCGCCCAAAGACCTGAAGCCCGGCCGCTACTCGCCCAAGTGCCTGAAGTGTCAGACCGCGTTCGTCCTCCACGTCCAGTGGGCGACGTACCCCGACGCCGCCGCGATGGCCGCCGCGGCCGCCCGGCCGGAAGTGGCGGTGAAGGCCGCCGACCCGAACACCACCGGCATGTTCACCGAGCCCGACGCCCCGTCCCGCCCGGCCGCTCGGTCGGTCGTGGTCGGGGGCGCGAAGCTCAACCCGAACGCCACCGGCGACTTCACCGAAGCCGACGGCGGCGGCACCGGCGACTTCTCGCCCGCGGCCGTGGCCGACCGTACCGGCGAGTTCACCGACCCGCCGCACGACGGCGGCGCGACCGGCGATTTCACCGAGGCCGAGGCGCCGGGACGCGCGCGGTCGCCGGACGACACCGGAGCGCTGGCCACCGGCGACTTCACCGCTGCCCCCGGTGCGGACGGCGGCAACGACGACTTCAGCGTCGGCCCGAAGCCGGTGCTGACGCCGAAGAGCAAGCCGAAGCCGATGGCCGCGAAGTCGGGCGACGCCAGCGAGGTGTACGGCGACGACGCCCCGGCCCGGCTCGGCGGGTACGAGGTGATCAAGGTGCTCGGCAAGGGCGGCATGGGTTCGGTGCTTCTCGGCCGGCAAATCTCGCTCGACCGCAAGGTGGCGCTGAAGGTGATGCACCCGAAGGTGGCGAAGAACCCCGGGTTCGTGGCCCGCTTCACACGCGAGGCGTACGCCGCGGCGCAGCTGACGCACCACAACGTCGTCCAGGTCTACGACATCGGCGAGGAGCGCGGGCAGCACTTCTTCAGCATGGAGTTCGTGAACGGCCAGTCGCTCGGCGACCGGCTCAAGGAGGAGGGGAAGCTCACCCCCGAGGCCGCGGTCGGATTCATCCTGCAGGCCGCGCGCGGGCTCCGGTACGGGCACAAGCAGGGGATGGTTCACCGCGACATCAAGCCCGACAACCTCATGGTGAACGACGAGGGTGTCGTGAAGGTCGCCGACCTCGGACTCGTGAAGCTCAGCACCGGCGACCTGCCGGCGCAGGCCGGGGCGCTGGACGACGACGACGGCGGCAACAGCCAGCTGACCCGCGTCGGGGCGGTGATGGGCACCCCGGCGTACATGGCCCCGGAGCAGGGGAAGGACAGCGGCACCGTGGACCAGCGGGCCGACATCTATTCGCTCGGCTGCACGCTGTACGTCCTGATCACCGGCAAGCCGCCGTTCGAGGGGAAGACGGCGATGGAGATCATCACCAAGCACCAGACGCAGGCGATCGTGCCGCCGGAGGTGGTGGTGAAGCGGGTGCCGAAGGCGCTGAGCGCGATCCTGCTGAAGATGGTGGCGAAGAAGCCGGAGGATCGCTACGCCACGATGGACGAGGTGATCGTCGCGCTCGAAGGGTTCCTCGGCGTGGAGCGCAGCGGCACCTTTAACCCGAAGGAGGCGCAGGCCGACGAGCTGGAGAAGTTCTGCTGCCAGTTCAACGTCCGCGGCAAGGGGAAGGTGAAGACGCTCGCCGCGCTGGCGTTCGCCGCACTCTGCGGCGTCGGCATCGTCGGCGCCGGCGTGGCCGGGATGCCGGCGCTGGCCGGCGGCTTCCTCGGTCTTCTGGTAATGGCCCCACTGGCGTACTTCGTCACGCACGGCGTGCTGACCGGCAACGTCGTCTTCACGCGCGCCCGGGCGCTGGTGTTCGGCATGGGCTACTTCGACTGGCTGATGGTCGTCGGCGGCGGGCTGCTGTTCCTGGCGACGCTGTTCCTGTTCGGACTGCTGTGGAGCTGGCTCGGCTTTGCGGTCGCGGCGGTGGGGCTGGCGGCGGGGTTGTGGTACGTCGCCGACCGCGCCGCCGCGAAGGGGCAGGCCGAGCCGCTGAACGACGCCCGCGGCCTGTTCCGGTCGATGCGGCTGCAGGGGCTCGACGAGGAGGCGCTGCGGCAGTTCGCGTGCAAGTACGCCGGCCCGAACTGGGAGCCGTTCTACGAGGGGCTGTTCGGGTACGAGGCGAAGCTGGCCGCAAGAACCTACCGCAAGGGCGAGACCAGCGAGCCGTGGGCGAAGCACGGCACCTGGCGCGAGCCGGTGGTGCAGGCGCTGGACGCCCGGCTCGAAGCCCGCCGGCAGGCGCGGGAGCGGAAGCACCTCCAGAAGATCGAGGCGAAGGCGCTGGAGGCCGAGGGCGTGAGCAAGGCCGAGGCGAAGGCGAAGGCGGCGGAGATGGCCGACGGCATGGTCGAGCAGGCGGCCGAGGTGACGGAGGCTCGCAAGGCCGGGAAGGACGCGAGCGTCCGCGAGATGATCGCCGCCGCGAAGGAGCGCCGCCGGCCGAAGCCGGGGAAGAACATCGCCGGCAAGAAGCTGCGCAGCATGGGGCCGAAGTACTTCCTCAACGCGATGCTGGGCCAGCGGACGCGGTTCCTTCTCGGCGCCGCGGTGTTCGCCGCCGGGCTGCTGTGGATGAACCAGAACAACCTCCTCAGCAAGGACAACAACGTCCTCTCGAAGCTGACCGCGTTCGACTTCGCGGGCGCCGGGGCGTCGCTGGACAAGGCTGCGGGGAAGCCGCTCGAGCTGTTCGGACTGCCGGACGAGGTGCTGAAGCCGGTGAGCGGCTACCCGGCGCCGGTGGTCGGGTTCCTGCTTCTACTGACGGGCATCGTGTGCCTCGGGTGGCGGCCGAGCCTGGCCGCGCTGCCGGGGGCGGCGCTGGCGCTGCTGGGGCCGCCGCTGCTGCGCGGGGCCGGCGTCGAGTTGCCGATCAGCCCGGAGGCGGTGTGTCTGCTCGCGGGGGCGCTGCTGATCATTGTCGGCGGGTGGTTCCTGCGCAGCTAACCAGCCGAAAGCCCGGGGACGGTCGTCCCCGGGCTTGGTCCGCCGTGGTATAATCCGAAGGACACGTCCCCGGAGCCGATCCCATGTCGCAGGCGATCGCCGACCCCGACGAGCTCCGCCGGTTGGCCACCAACCTGAAGCGGTCGCTCGCCGACATCCACGCCAGCATGACGGGGATGCACGGCCAGGTGCTCGCCGTCGGCGACACCTGGCGCGACCAGGAGCAGGATCGCTTCAAGCAGGACTTCGAGCAGGCCGTCGTGATGCTCGATCGCTTCCTCGACTCGGCCGGCGAGTACATCCCGTTCCTCCTCCGCAAGGCCGAGCGGATCGAGGAATACCTGTCGCAGCGGTAAGCTCCCATGAACGCGGACGTCCGCTCGATCGCCGCGCTGCGCGACTGGTACGCCGCCCTCACCGGCTACGGCGAGTCGCTCTCCGAGTCGCTGGCCGGCGTCGAGCTGGAGCTGCGCAGGGGGTTCGACTGGCTGGACGAGCAACTCGGCCGCTGGCAGAAGGCGGTCCGCGAGTGCGAGGAGGAGGTGGTGCAGGCGAAGGCCGAGCTGTCGGCCCGGAAGTTCACCGGCTGGGACGGCCGCGAACCCGACACGACCGTGCAGGAGCGGGCGCTGCGGCGCGCGAAGGCGCGGCTCGAATACGCCGAGGATCAGGTGCGGGTCGTGCGCAGCTGGATCGGCCGGCTGCCGAAGCTGATCGACGAACTCTACCGCGGCCCGGCCAGCCGGCTCGGCGGGTTCCTCGAAACCGAACTGCCGCGCGGCCTCGCCTCCCTCGGCCGGAAGGTCGAGACGCTGGAGACCTACGCCGGCGAGCGCACCGACTTCACCGGCGGGTCGGGTTCTCTGCCGACTGCCCCATCACGTCAGGCGGTGTCACGGGATGCTGCGGAGAGCAATCACCCCTCCCCCTCTGGGGGAGGGGCCGGGGGAGGGGTTGCCACGTCCGCGCCCGCTCAAGCTGGAACGAGCGCGGACGCACCTAACCCCCCCGGCCCCCCTTCCCTCGGAGGGAAGGGGGGGGACGCACCGACCGACTCGTCGCGCGCCGTTACGGCTTCCACGCCGTCGCGGGAGGCTGCGGAGATCAAGCACCCCTCTCCCACTGGGGGAGCGGCCGGGGGAGGGGTTGCCACGTCGGCCTTCCCTCAAGCTGAACGACGCGCCGACGCACCTAACCCCCCCGGCCCCCCTTCCCTCGGAGGGAAGGGGGGGGACGAACCGCCGTCCTTGCCGGGCAGCATCCCAGCTCCAACAAGGGGGGCACAGTCGTGAGGTTCGGCACCACCCGCAGTCAGGTGTACGACGCCCAGAAGACGGCGCAGGCCCACTGGCTGGCCGTGACGGACGAGTGGAACGACTCCGCCCGCCGCGACCACGACGACACCGTGTGGACGCCACTCGACCAGGGCGTCAGCGAGGCGCTGCGGGCGATCGACCAGCTGAGCGTGCTGTTCTCCCAGATTCGGACCGAGTGCGAGTACCCGGGTAACCTGTGACTCCCATGTCCTCTCCCGACCCGGGGACCGTGTTCCTCCCGGCCGCCGACGCCCTCCGCACCGCCGCCGCATCCGACGCGGACCCCGGCGTCGTGGTGCCGGGCTTCGAGATTCTGGAGATGCTGAGCCAGGGCGGCATGGGCGTCGTCTACCGCGCCCGCGAAACGGCCCTCAACCGCGTCGTGGCGCTGAAGGTGATCGCCCCCGCGGCGCTGGCGATGCCCGACGTGCGCGAGCGGTTCGAGCGCGAGGCCCGCGCCGCCGCCCGGCTGCACCACCCGAACGTCGTCGGCCTGTTCCACACCGGGCTCGACGCCCCGTTCCCGTTCCTCGTCCTGGAATTCGTGCCGGGGCTCGACTTCGTCCGGCTCGTCCGCGAGCGCGGCCCGCTGCCGTGGCCGGAGGCCGTGGAGTACGCCCGGCAAACCGCGGAAGGGCTGAGGCACGTCCACGAGCGCGACCTCGTCCACCGCGACGTGAAGCCGTCGAACGTGATGGTGATTCCCGCCGCGGGCGCGGAACCGGCGCGGGTGAAACTCCTCGACCTCGGCGTGGCCCGCCCGCTGCTTCCGACTTCGCACCCGGCCGACGCCGGGCTGACGGAAGCCGGGGTGTTCCTGGGCACGCCGGAGTACGTGGCGCCGGAACAAGCGGAAGACCCGCGCCGGGCCGACGCCCGCTCCGACCTGTACGGCCTCGGGGCCACGCTCTACTTCCTCCTCAGTGGGGCGGCGCCGTTCCCCGGGCAGACGCCGCTCGAAGCCGTCCGCCGCGCCGCCACCGACCCGCGGCCGTCGCTCCGCGGCCGCCGGCCGGACGTGCCCGCGGGGCTCGACGCGGTCGTGCGGCGCCTCCTCGCCGCCGACCCGGCCCGCCGCTTCGCGTCCGCCGCGGAAGTGGCCGACGTCCTCGGTCGGATGCTGCGCGGTGAGGCGCTGCCGGCCGAGTGGTCCGACCAGACCGTCAACCTTCGCCCCACGGGAACCGCCCGCATGGCCGCGAACCAGTACGACCGCGAGCGAACGGCGCTCGCCCGCGTGGCGGACGCCGCGAAGGCGCGGGCCGCCGCCGAGGCCGCCGCCGCGGCCGCGTTCCGCGAGGCCGTCGACCGCGCCGACCGTGAACTCGGTCGCGGCAAGAAGCAGCTCGCCGCCGCGCGCGAGAAGGAGCAGGCCGGCATTGATACGACGCACGCCGCGGCCGTGACCGACCTCACCGGGCGTGGCGACGCCGCGCTGTTCGCCGCCACCCGCGGCCGCGACGACAAGCTGACCGCTCTCTCGCTCCGCTTCAACTCCGCGGAGCAGAAGGCCCGGACCGAGTACCAGGATCGGTTGTGGTCGCTCGACTCCGTGTTCGAAGGCGCGATCAAGCGCGCGGCCGACCAGAAGGAGGCGCTCGGGCGCAAAGCCGCGGCTGCCGAGGAACAAGTGGACGGGCTGTGGGCCGAGGCCGAACTGCTCGTCGTGAAGGCCGGCACCTCGCGCGACGCGGTGTCCGGGGCGGCCGCGCCGCCGGCGTCGGACGACGACCCGATCACCCGCGTGCAGAAGGCCGTCGCCGCCGCCGAGGCCGCCATCGCCACCCTGCGCGCGGACGTGAGCGGGAAGCTGTTCGTGCTGCTCGGCAGCACGCGGCGGCGGCTGATCGCCGAGGCCGAGGCGGTGGGCGCGCGGCTCGGCGAGGCGGCGGCAGCGGTCGAAGAGTTGAAGCGGTTCGCGGCCGCGGAGCACGACGCGGAGGTGGGCCGGGCGCGCGAGAAGCACGCACGCCGCCGGGCCGAGTCGCAGCAGCACTACGAGCCGCTGCTGGCGTCACAGAAGGATCAGTTCGAGGCGGAGCGGGCGCGGGTCGTCGCCGAGTTTGAGGCGGCGACGGCGGCGATCCAGAACCGGCGCGGTGTCGAGGCGGCGACCGCGGAAAACGACCACCGGCATGCGCGGCGCATCTCCGCGGCGCGGAACAACGCCGAACTGAAGGCGGCGCAAGAGACGCACGGGGACAAGGTCGGCTATGCCACCGAGGCCCGCGACGCGGCGTTCGAGCAACTGTCCACCGCGTGGCACGGCGTGGCCCTCGAAACCACCACGACCCTCATCGCCCTCCGCGCCGAGAGCGCGACGGACTTCCCCGACTGGACCGGCGTCGCCGGCGCCCGCCCGCTCCCCACGACCGTGCCGGCCGGGGTGCGGTTCGGCGAGATGATTGTCGATCCGAAGCTGCTGCCGGACGGCGTTTCGGACGACCCGCGGCTGGCGCCTCCCGCCGACCTCGCCGGCCCGACGCCGGCGTTCCTGCCGTTCCCCGACCGCTGTGCCGTGGTGCTGAAGGCACGCGACGACGGCCGCGCCGCTGCGGTACTTGCGCTGCAGGCGATGATGTTGCGGTTCCTCACCGGACTGCCGCCGGGGAAGGTGCGGTTCACGATCGTCGATCCGGTCGGCCTCGGCGACAACTTCGCGTCGTTCATGCACCTCGCCGACCACGACGAGAAGTTGGTGACGAGTCGTATCTGGACCGAGCCGCGCGAGATCGAGGCGCGGCTGACGGACCTGACGGACCACATCGCCAGCGTGATCCAGAAGTACCTACGGAACCAGTACAAGAGCATCGAGGAGTACAACCGCGCGGCCGGCGAGGTGGCCGAGCCGTACCGCGTGCTCGTGGTCGCCAACTTCCCCACGAACTTCGGCCCGGAGGCCGCGAAGCGCCTCGTCAGCATCGCGCAGAGCGGCCCGTCGTGCGGCGTGTGCGTACTCGTCGGCGTGGACGCGCGGGCGGCGATGCCGCGCGACTTCCAGTTGTCCGACCTGGAAGCGCCGAGCGTGGTGCTGAACTGGAAGGACGGCCGGTTCACGCCGAAGGAGCTGGCACTGGCCCCGTTCCCGCTGACGGTGGACGCCCCGCCCGACGCGGCGACGATGGCCCAGTTGGTGCGCCGCGTCGGGCAGGCGAGCAAGGACGCGGTGCGCGTCGAGGTGCCGTTCGATTACATCGCCCCGCGGCCCGACGAGGTGTGGACGAAGAGCGCGGCGAAGGGGTTCGACGTGCCCGTCGGCCGCGCCGGGGCGACGCGGCGACAGGCGTTCACACTCGGCCGCGGCACCGCGCAGCACGCCCTGGTCGCCGGCAAGACGGGCTCCGGCAAATCGACGCTGCTCCACGCCCTCATCACGAACCTGGCGCTGCATTACAGCCCGGATGAGGCCGAACTGTACCTCATCGACTTTAAGGAGGGCGTGGAGTTCCAGTGGTACGCCACGTACCGCCTGCCGCACGCCCGGGTGGTGGCGATCCAGAGCGAGCGCGAGTTCGGGCTGAGCGTGTTGCAGCGGCTCGACGTCATCCTCCGCGAGCGCGGCGAGCGCTTCCGCGACGCGGGGGTAAACGACCTCGCCGGGTATCGGGAGTATTTGAAGGGGCAGGGCGACGGCACCGCGAAGTGCCCGCGCATCCTGCTTGTGGTCGACGAGTTCCAGCAGTTCTTCGTCGAGGACGACAAGCTGGCGCAGGAAGCCTCACTGCTGCTGGACCGGCTCGTCCGTCAGGGGCGGGCGTTCGGGATGCACGTGCTGCTTGGGTCGCAAACGCTCGGCGGGGCGTACTCGCTCGCCCGCAGCACCATCGACCAGATGGCCGTCCGCGTCGCCCTCCAGTGTTCGGACGCCGACGCGCAACTGATCCTCAGCAAGGACAACAACGCCGCCCGGCTGCTGAGCCGGCCGGGCGAGGCGATTTACAACGACCAGAATGGCCTGGTCGAGGGGAACGACCCGTTCCAGGTCGTGTGGCTCTCCGAGGAGAAGCGCGAGAGCGTGCTGCGCGAGCTGGGCGAGCGCGCGGGCGGGAAGTACCCGCCGCCGCTGGTGTTCGAGGGGAACAGCGCAGCCGACCCGGCCCGCAACCCGGCGCTGGCCCGGGTGCTGGCCGCCGAGACGTGGGCCGAGCCGAAGGCGCCCGCGGCGTGGCTCGGCGACCCGGTGGCGATCAAGGAGCCGACCGCGGCCGTGTTCCGCCCGCAGGGATCGGCGAACCTCTTGCTGATCGGCCAGAACGAGGACGCGGCCCGCGGCCTGTTCGCCGCCGCGCTGCTGGGGCTAGCGGCCCAGGTGGCGCCTGCG
>Ga0105046_10004538_pt1 | contig 22102 bp, 14 predicted proteins | sample MAT03_FD_78385 | JGI IMG/M metagenome (GOLD analysis project Ga0105046, IMG submission 78385) | Freshwater microbial communities from Lake Fryxell liftoff mats and glacier meltwater in Antarctica - MAT-03 (megahit assembly) | ecosystem: Environmental > Aquatic > Freshwater > Ice > Liftoff...
ATATTTTTCACCACATTGCCTTTCACCGGGTCGATCACCGAAATGCAGTCGTTGTTGCCGTTCGTCACAAACACATGCGATGCCGTGGCCACAAGCGAGTTCGGACTGGAGCCACCCACTGCCGGGATGCCTTCTATTTTTTCACCAACGAGAAAACCCGTTTTGATTTTGTGTTTGACCACGGGTACAGCGCCGGAAACATCCACAGACCATACCGAAAATGATTCGGGCACGTTGGGATCGCCCAGGCCGGGCACGTCGAGTTGGTCTTTTTTGTACCCTTCCTTCATTTCCTTGGAGCCGTAAGCCGACGTAGGAAAATCGGCGGCGGTGCCTTTGGGATCTTTCGAATCTATGTTGTTGAGGGGTTTGTATTCAAACACGCCTACGTTGGCCACGTGTACTGTTTTTTCGTCGGGCGACAAAGCGACACCAAAAGGGTAGCGGCCTACAGATACATAATGAAGCACCTTACGTGTGCGGGTTTCGGCCACCACGAGGCGAAAATTGCTTTGGTCGCAAACGTACAGGATTTTGCCGTCGCGCGTCATGGCCATGTCGCCGAGGTAGCCGTCGGGGTTACCCGCCTCGGCACAAAGGATGGAGTCGATTTTTGCGCCGGAGTGCAGGTCGTAGCGGAAAAGTTTGTTCGACTGTCCACCGCTTACCCATACGCTGCGGTTGTCGGGTGTGATGGCCAGGCCCATAAACACGTCTTCGAGCAGTTTTGGATCGTTTTGGGCGCCTTCAGGCACCTGTCGCACGGTGGGTTTGCCGGAGGCCGGATTTTCAAGAATGGTGATCGAAAATGGGCGGTTGCCGGAATTGGCGGTTACGGCCACCGAACCGTCGGCCGACAAAGCCAAGCCGTACGGGTGTGGAGCGATGCGAACCGTGGAACCCATAGGTTCTACAATGCGTCCATTGGGTATGATGGTGGCGCCTGCGGGTTGAAGTGCGCAGTATTGGTCGCCAGCGGGCGCCTGCACAACCCAGGTGCCCAGCGACGTAATTTGGTTTTTGGAAGAACGGCAGGCAAAGGCAAAAAGCACGGCTGCCAAAGCAAGGTAAAAGGGTATTTTCATGGATGCGTATTTTTGGTGAAGGTGGGGACTTCGCATGAGGGTCCCGACCAAATACGTATGAAATGAATGTAAATTTTGCCGCCATGAGCGGCTTGATTTTTGTATTTTTGTAAAAATTTCAACCTGCCATGGTAGCTGTATCCCAGCTTTTGCCGATCGACCTTGCCTACAAACTGCCGCCGGGAATTTCCCTGCTGCTGGATGGCAGCGGTTTGTCTGCCGGGCAGTTTGCCGACTTGTGCAGGTCTAATCCTGATCTCCGGATTGAACGTAACGCGAACCATCAAATCATCATCATGGCGCCTACATCATCCGAAACTGGCAATTTTAACGCTGAAATTTCCGCCGAAATCGTTCTTTGGAATCGAAAAGCCAGCCTCGGAAGGGTTTTCGATTCCTCTACGGGTTTCACCCTTCCCAACGGTGCCGAACGCGCTCCCGATACCGCCTGGATTGCCAAAGCGCGGTGGGATGCCTTGCCCAGGGCGCAAAAGCAAACCTTTGCATTTATTGTACCCGATTTTGTGCTCGAACTGCGTTCCAAGGGTGACAACCTTGCCGCTTTGAAACTAAAAATGGAGGAGTACATGCTTTGTGGTTGTCGCCTGGGCTGGCTAATCGATCCGCAAACCAAACATACCCATGTGTATGTGGAAAATGAAGCAATTCGAACGGTGCCTTTCGATGAAATTTTGACCGGCGGCGAGGTGATGCCGGGACTGGAAATGTGCCTCACACAGGTGCTTGGTTTGTAATTTAACCTGTACTTCATCCGCCAAAGCTACTTTCGCAAAAAATTTGTCGAATGCGCTTTTTGTCCTGCTTTGTATTCGTTTGCCTATTCGGAGCAAGCCCGGCCTTTTCCGCCACCGACACCATTCCCGCACCGCCCGATTCCTCTGCTTACACCCTGAACGAACTTGTCATTTCTGCCCAACGCAGTCAGAAATACCGTTTTGGCACGCCTGAGGCCATCGCAATACAACACGACAAAACCATATGCCAACGCCAGGACCGCACCACGCCCGAAGCTTTATCCATGGTTCCCGGCGTTTTTGTCCAAAAAACCAACCACGGTGGAGGTTCGCCTTTTATTCGCGGCCTCACCGGAAACCAAACCCTCCTGCTGATCGACGGCATCAGGCTCAGCAACGCGACGTTTCGCTACGGACCAAACCAATATTTCAACACCCTTGATGTATTCAGCCTGCAAAACATTGAAGTGCTGCGCGGCAGCGGTTCGGTACAATACGGCTCGGATGCGCTCGGCGGCGTCATCCAGGCTTTCAGCCGCGATGTGGATTTTGAAGAAAAATTCCGTTGGGGTGGCGATGTGTTGCTGCGCGGCGCTACACAAAACATGGAACAAAGCATGAGGGTCGGGTTAAACGCCGCCACAACCAAAGCGGCGTTTACTGGCGGACTGAGCTGGCGCAATTTCGGCGACCTGGCAGGCGGCGACACCACCGGCAAGCAATCACCCACCGGCTACCGCGAAATGGATTTCGATTTGAAAGCTAAATTTGCCGTGTTGCCAGCCATGACCCTTACGGTGGCGCATCAAAACGTAAACCAGGACAATGTTCCCGTTTACCACAAGGTGCAACTTGAAAATTTTGCAGAAAACAAATTCGACCCACAACACCGCGACCTTACGTATGCCCGACTGGAGCACAAGCTTGAAAACAATTTCTGGAAATCTTACCGACTTAGCGCCTCGCTGCATCAAACTGAAGAGGGCCGTATGAGCCGGAAAAACGGCTCCGAAACAATGCGAACCGAAAACGATAAGGTTCGGTCGCTGGGTTTTTCAGGAGAGGTTTCAACTGCTTCAAACAGTGCCTGGTCGGCCACTTCGGGCATCGATGTTTACCACGACCTGGTGAACAGCACGCGCACCGAGAAAACAAACGGTATGGTGACCGGGATCAGGGGTTTGTATCCCGACGGCTCCACCATGACGAGTTTCGCGGCCTTTACCCTGCACGAGCTCAACCTTAACCGTTGGTTGTTCACAGCAGGCGCCCGTTGGAATACGTTTGTGATCAACGTGGAGGACGAAGCCATCGGCACGGCGCAGCTCACGCCATCGGCATTGGTAGGCAACGCCGCCGTTTTGTACAAATTGGGCGGACGTTCCAATGTTTTCACCTCCATCAATACGGGTTTCCGCGCACCCAACATCGACGACCTGGGAACGCTCGGCATCGTTGATTTCCGTTTTGAAACGCCCAATTACAACCTGAAGCCTGAGCATTCAGTACAGGTTCAGTTGGGGTACCAATGGTTGTCGGAAAAGTTATCAGCCGAAGCATATGTGTACCGCAATGAGCTGCGCGACCTCATCACCCGCGTCAAAATGGATACTCAAACCATGCAGGGTTATCCTGTTTACCAAAAAGAAAATGTGGAAGAAGGTACCGTCCAGGGCTTCGAAACTTCGGTGGAATACCGCTTTCTGCCCCGCTGGCATGTTCAGGGCAGCCTTACGTACACCTACGGCCAAAACATTACCAAAAACGAACCCATGCGCAGGATTCCACCGGTATTCGGTCGACTGGCCCTACAATACACCGCAGGCGCCTGGTTCGTCAGCACCGAGTGGGTAGCAGCCGGCGATCAGGAGAGACTTGCCCAGGGCGACATCGACGACAACCGCATACCCGACCGTGGAACGCCAGGTTGGAACGTGGTTAACCTCTACGGTGGTTACCAGTGGCGCATGTTGCGTATTCAACTCAACACCCTGAATTTGTTCCATACCGATTACCGAACACACGGCTCGGGGGTTAATGGCATTGGACGTTCGGCGTTTGTTACATTGGGGTTGGAGTGGTGATTGGTTAGACTTAACCTAAATGCCGAACCATCAATTCCTCCAACCACAGAAAATCGGTTACCGGTCGATCGGCGACTTTGGCCTTTTCGTCGAGCCTGCGCAGCGCAATGTGTTGTTCAAATAAGGGATCTTTTTCAAAATCGGCCATTTGTTCCATGGTCATGCGCCCGCCTTGTTTTTTAAGGGTGATTTTACTGGCTTCGGAGAGGCCATTGAAATATGCGGAATCGGCACCCACAAGGTAACGTTTTGCTTCCACGTGGTTGACCACCAGCTGCGCGATTTTTTCAGAAAAACCCATTTGCCTCAAGGCTTCTGCTCCTACCGTTTCGTGGCTCCAAACGCCGTAACCTTCCATGCCATCGTGGTCGCACAAGTGACCATAATCGTGTAAAAAGGCCGCAAGAATAAACTCCTCGTCTTCAGGACGTGTTTTTTTCGCCCATTCTGCCGACTGCACGGCATGTTCAAGTTGGCTTACAGGTTCGCCGTGGTAAGCTTCGTGTCCGCGGCTCAGGTACTCATTCCTTAGTGTCTGGATGATGGCAAGTTGTTTTTCCATATTTTATAAAAAAGCCGGGGCGCTGATTGTGCAGCGCCCCGGAAGGTAAATCGTGACAGAGTTTACTTAAGATGCCACATTTTGGTGTTGATATCGTTGGGCCCTTGACGTTGAATCGCATCTTCATTGCTGTCACCGTTGAGTTTTTCTTCGCTCAGCGGGTAAAAGAAACGAACGGGGATCCTATCGTCGTTCTGGTTGGAAACAGCCGGCGTGAGGAAAGGAATGCCCGTACGGCGCCAGTCGAACCAGGCTTCAAGTCCGTTGTAGTACAAGGAAATCCATTTTTGCAAACCGATCTTGTTCAGTTTCTCCTGTTGCGTGCCTGTAAATTCGGTTTCAGGCTGGTTGAAGAAACCGTCCGAAACATTGAGACCGTAAAAGTTATACGAAGCGGACACGCCGTTTTTATAAAACGTTTCGGCATCGCCGCTGATCAAACCTTTTTCGGCGGCTTCGGCGAGCAGGAACTGAAGTTCGGCGAAGGTCATGATGATGCCTTTTGCAACCGTAAGACCGTAAGGGGTAATGGATTCTTCATAAAACACATTACCGATACGCGATTGAAATTGCGGTCCACCGTTGTACTCAAGCGCATTAACATCGTTCATACCGTTGGGAATACCTACGTAGTCCGTTGTATCCGAAGTTTCGGTATCAGGCGTTGGACGGAAAAGGATGGGCAACCTTGCGTCGTCAAGCGAATTTAGGGTATCCAGAAGGGTTTTGCCCGCTCGGAATTCGTTGAACGAACCGATCCGTGCAGCGTAGAGCGGAAACTGGTCGGGCGAAGATGTCAGGAACGTGTAAACGCCGCTGTCATCGTTGCTTTCAAACAAGGGGTACTTGCCAGCGTCGGCCAGTATTTCACGAAGGTCAGCACCTACGTCGCGTTTGCGCGAAATGCGCATGAGACTGCGTACGCGCAGGGAGTTGGCGAGTCTTTTCCATTTGGCTACGTCGCCTCCGTAAATGATGTCGCCAGCAACAACTTCACTGGAAGAACCCAAAAGATCATTGGCGACTTTGAGTTCGGCGAGAATGCCGTTGTAGATGTCTTCCTGTGCATCGTATTTGGGATAGTTTTCACCTTCCTTGGCCTGAATGGCATCCGAATAAGGCACATCGCCATAAGCATCGGTAGCAAGCGAAAACATCCAGCAACGGAGCACAAGTGCTATGCCCTTGTAGTTGTTTTCGCCGTTCGCTTCACTTTGAGCAATGATGTTGTTTACGTCGCGCATGTTGTCGTAAACGGTGTTCCAGATGCCGTTTTGCTCTCCCCAGAGGTAGCGGTCTTCGTTTACGAACTGGTTTTTGGCATTGTGCTGGATAACGATGTTGCCGATGCCCCAGGCTTCGCCCATAACGGTGTTGATCACGTCGCGTTCAATTTGCGGCAACAACAGACTGGAATTTACCGCTGTGGGAGCGTTGGGGTTTTGGTTGACTTCGTCGAAATCCTTGGTGCAACCGGTCATGGCGAATGTAAGGCCAACAACCGCCAGGAATTTTATAAAAAGATGTTTCATGTCGTACATGGTTGAAATGAAAATGGATAGAATTGGACGTTAGCGAAATTTAGAAACGGAAATTCACGTTAACACCCCAGCTGCGTACGGATGGCAAGGCTACCGATTCAACACCCGGGATCACTGTGCCGCCGGAGGTCGACGACGTTTCAGGGTCGATGTGCGGAACATCCGTCCACAAAGCAAGGTTGCGGCCTACGAGGCTTACGGTAAAGTCGCGCAGCGACGAGTTGCCGAAAAGTTTGTTGGGCAACGTATAACCGAGACGCAATTCACGCAGTTTCACAAACGAAGCATCGTACACCACGCCTTCGATGAGGCGGCGGCCAAGTGTATAGGACGTGTGCCATTCACGGGCGGTGAGTTCGGTGTTGTTTGCGCTGAACGTACCGTCGGCGTTTTGAACCACGCCTTCCCCGGTAACGCCGTTGCCTTCAACACTCAGGTCGTATCCGTTTGCACGGCCTTCAAGCGTTTCTTTGATCTGACCACCTTCGCGACCAACCGTTTGGGTGTGTGAGTATACTTCGCCGCCTACACGGAAATCGAACAGAAAACCGAGCGACAAACCTTTGTAACGGAAATTGTTGTTGATGCCCATCAGGTAGTCGGGATTGTAATTGCCCAGTTTGATGGTGTTGGGAGTAGCAATGGGTTTGCCCTGGCTGTTGTACACGATCTGGCCAACGTTCTGACCGGTGGGATCGTAGTATGCGCTTTCCGGATCGTCGCTTACGCGCTGGTAACCGATGCCGTACATGTCGCCCATTTGTTCACCGATGCGTGCTTCAACCAACACATAACGCGAAGCCATCAGGTAGCTGGTGATCTCTTGTCCGGAAACCGGATCTTTGAACAGTTCCTTCACTTCGCTGCGGTTGCGCGAGAAGTTCACGGCAACATCCCACGAGAAGTTCTGTTTGCGTATCGGCGTGATGTTCAGCGTTACTTCAATGCCTTGGTTCTGGATCAAACCGGCGTTGATGATTCGGGCGCTGTATCCGGAAGCATTGGTAAGCGAAATGAGAAGAATCTGGTTTTTACTCTGTGTGTTGTAGTAAGCAAAATCGACACCGAGGCGGTTCTGGAAAAAACGAACATCGAAACCGGTCTCGATCGAAGTACTGATCTCAGGCTTCAGATCGGGGTTTACCAAAACGCTTGATTCGCTGTACGATGGGGAGCCTTGAACGGGCGTTTGGGCGTTGTAAATGGTTTCAAGCTGGTACGGGTCGGTATCATTGCCCACCTGGGCTACACCGAAACGCAGTTTTGCAAACGAAATGGCTCCATTGGGATCCCATTGGAGGGCGTCGGAAAGCACAAAGCTGAGGTTGGCGGCGTAATAGAGGTAGCCGCGGGAATCGCTCGGCAGGGTGCTCGACCAGTCGTTGCGAAGTGAAACATCAAGGTACAGGTAGTTGTTGAAGCCGAGCTGGCCGGTACCGTACAAAGAGTTGATGCGTTTTTCCGTATACGGCGTGTTGGTCAGGTTTTGCAGGGCTACGCGCGAGTTGCTGAGGGCAAAAATACCGGGAACGGCAAGTTCGGGAGCGATCACGTCGCTGAACTGGCCAACCTGACGCATGGTGTTGCCACCAAAACCTACGTTGAGGTCGAAGCGCTCGCTGAGGGCTGTGCGGTAATTGAGCAGGAAGTCGAGGTTGGTTTCCGTAAAGTTGATGCGCTCTTCGCGGTAGCTGCCGCGAACGAAACGCTGGGTGCTGTAGGCACGGCGACGGGCACGGAACTCGTTGTTCACGTCGGTGCCGCCTCGTACCATAAGGCTGAGCTTCGAGGTGAAGTCATAGGTAGCCGAAACGTTGCCGAAAATACGGTTGTAGGTTTGACCGTTGGTGTTTTCGTAGAGGTTGAAGTATGGGTTGTCGTGGTAGTTGTAGTTGAAACCATACTGGTTCAGGTCTTCACGGCCTTCCATCCAGTAGTCTCGCATGGAGGAAACATCAACACTACGGCCCAGCCAGCAGTTGAACAGGTACATGATGTTTTCCGTTCCGTAGCTGAGGTTAGGACGGTTGTCGCTTTTGCCGTTGATGTAGTTGATGGCTGTGCGAACGCGCAGTTTGGGCGAAAGGGTGAGGCCGCCTGCAAAAGCAAGGGTGTTGCGCTTCAGGTCGGTGTTGGGCACCGTTCCCGTTTGGTCGAGCCAGGTGTACGAAAGTCGGAAGTCTCCTTTGTCGTTGCTGCCAGCGGCGGCCACGTTGTAGGTTTGGGTCAATCCGGTTTCAAAAAAGTTCTTGATGTTGTCGGGACGAGAAACCCAGGGCGTAGCCTCTATGGCGCCGCGTGCAGCCAGTTGCTGATCGAGGTCTACCGGACCGATGGCCGTAAACAGGTTACCTACGTCGCCTCCACGCAAACCGTTGGAGGTGGGTGAGTCGAACTGATCGAGGAGCTGGCCGTTGAATGCGGGTCCCCAGCTTTCATCAACACCGTCGGCCGTGCCGCCTCCGTTACCATCTACGAAATTGAAATTGCCGCCGAGGCCCTGGCCGTATTGGTTTTGGTAATCGGGCAGACGAAGCACATTTTCGAACGAAACCGTCGAATTGAACGACAGGCCAAGACCTTTGGTGTTTTTACCACTTTTGGTCGTAATAAGGATAACACCGTTGTTGGCGCGCGATCCGTAAAGGGCCGCCGCACTGGCGCCTTTAAGTACGGTGATCGTTTCCACGTCGTCGGGGTTTACCACAGCGGCACCGTTTCCATAATCGGTATCCTGGTAGCTGCTGCCCGAATTGCCGCGGAAATCGTTGGAAATGGGAACACCATCGACTACAAACAAGGGCTGGTTGCGGTTGATGTTCAGTGAGCGCTCGCCACGAATCGTCACACGAGCCGACGAACCGATGCCCGACGGGTTGTTAACGATGGTTACACCGGCTACTTTACCGGCAAGCGTGCTCACCAGGTTGGTTTCACGCGCTTTGTTGAGGTCGTCGCCGTCAACTTCCTGTGTGGCATAACCCAGCGATTTTTTCTCGCGGCTGATGCCCAAAGCGGTTACAACAACTTCCTTAAGCCCTTCACCCTCTTCCAGCTTGATAACCAGAGGAGCGACGTTTTGGGTTACCGTAACCGACTGGCTTACGAAACCGATGAGCGATACATTGAGTACATCGCCTGCGGCAGCTTCTACGACAAACGAACCGTCGACGGAAGAAATGGTGCCGCGGTTTTGTCCAATGACCGTAATCGTTGCACCTGCCAGAGGTTCGCTGCTAACAGCGTCGATTACCTTGCCGGTTACTTTGATAAGTTCGACAGGTGGGGAGGTGGGTGAAATGTTAGCCGCAGGTGTAAACGCCGTTTGGGCGCTGACAGCAACAACGGACAATAATGTTAGTGCAAGGGCACAACAAGTACCCTTGAAGGTTTGGTAAACAGCCTTCATTGTTGGAAAAAGTTTGGTGTAGAATGGATGTGTAGGATTAAGCCCTAAAATGGCATACAGCCAGCGTCGGACAGGCAGTCGGGAGAACAGCAATTGCTAACAAAATACCAACCCTGTTTTTCGGTCACAAAAGTAGACATCACCTTTCTAATCCTATTTTAAGTTTTGATTAAGTTGTTTTTATAAAATAAAGTATTTTTAATGTAACATTAAAATGTTGCTATTGTAAAGCAGCTTTTTCATCAATTTCATTTAAAAAAAATACATGAGTACGTGTCACCCAACGTGTCGTTTACCAATTGCAATTGCCAACTTGGTGATCATTCTCGACAAAAGGACATGACCGATACCTGTTTTCACAACCATATAGAATGGGTTTGCAGCCATCTGCGAAAAGCCAATCACGACATCCGCATCGCCATGTGCTGGTTCAGCAACCTTCGCATTTTTCAAATTTTAATAGGAAAACTACAAGTCGGTATCGCCGTTGAACTGGTCATCGAATTCGACGACAACAACATCCGCGAGGGCGGACTCGACTTCGACCATTTCATCCAATCGGGAGGCCAACTTTCTGCAGCACACAACGCCTCCCTCATGCACCACAAATTTGCGGTTATCGACAACACAATACTTCTCACAGGTTCTTTCAACTGGACCAACAACAACAACTCGGAGAACATGGTCGCCACCGATGAACCTACAGCTGTTAGTGCCTTTCTCACGGAGTTCCTCCATTTAAAAACAAAAGGACGGCTGTTGCAAAACACCTCGGACATAACTGTGAAAACAAGTGCTCCAGCAGCTGCCGAAACCTTTCACACACTCGAACAACTCCGCAAAAACATTGCCGGCGGCAGCAAATGCTGGGTGGTCAAACTGCATAAAAAGCAGATCAAAGACCCGCTCTTTTTTCAAAAAAAACAATTTCCATTTGACCATGAACTGCTTTCCCAGCCCTATTGGACCCACTACACCCAATTTTCACCAAACTATTTCGAAAACTGGCTAAACAGCCAAACCACCTTCACCAACATACAAATTCGTTACCTGAACACCTGGTACCGGCGCATCCGTCCCGGCGACGTATTCCTGCCCATCGGCACTAAAAACGAACTGCTCGGCATAGGTGTCGTTCATGCAGGCGCGACCAACTACCATAACGGTCCGCACAAACCAGTAACCTGGATCCAACACAAAATACCCTCCATCCACCTACCCGGCCAATACCCCATCGGCGCACCCGTTCAGTACCTCGGTTCCGGCATGCAACTCCTTCAAACCATATTCGCAAACCATCCATAAAACTTCCACAAGCCAAACCAACAACCCTTCATTTCAGGGTATTTCAAATAAAAAAAACAGGGTTGCCAGCCGTAGGCTGGAACCCTGTTTTTTTTATTTGAAATACCCTGAAATGAAGGGTTTCAATTAATCCTTATCGCTTCCCAGAGCTTCCTTCAGTTGAGCAAGAACATCGAGGTCGCCCAAGGTTTCTTTTTCAACTTTTTTCTGTACGTCCTGGATTGCGGTTTGTTGTTCACCTTCTTCTTTAACGCGTTCAGCCTTTACACTGGCTTCCGCTTTGTGCTTCAGATCCTCAAGGTAACGTGCGTGCGAAACCAGGATGCGGCGATCGTCTTTGTTGAATTCGATCACTTTAACCGTAAGTTCTTCGCCTACGTTAACAGGAGTGCCATCTTCTTTTTTGATGTGCTTGGCTGGCGAGAACGCTTCCAGGCCGTCGGGCAGTTGGAACGTAGCGCCTTTGTCGTCGCGTTTCAGCACCACAGCTTCGTGGTACGATCCTACAGGGTACGTGTTTTCAAACGTATCCCAAGGGTTATCGAGGATTTGTTTGTGGCCAAGGCTGATCTGGCGTTTGTCCTTGTCGATGTCGAGTACGATCACCTCAATGGCACTGCCCACTTTCGTGAACTCGCTGGGGTGGGCGTAACGTTTCGTCCAGGAAAGGTCGCTGATGTGAACCATGCCGCCCACGCCTTCGCTGAGCTCAACGAAGATGCCGTAGTTGGTCATGTTTTTCACCGTGCCTGAGTGGCGGCTGTCGACCGGGAAACGGCCATCAATTTCGCTCCAGGGATCGGCGGTAAGTTGTTTCACAGAGAGCGACATTTTGCGGTCGCTGCGGTCGATGGTTACGACGCGGGCTTCCACTTCCTGGCCCATCTTAAAGTATTCCTTGGCATTGATGCTTTGGTTGCCCCAGCTGATTTCGCTGATGTGGATCAGACCTTCTACGCCGGGCATGATTTCAACAAATGCGCCATAATCTTCGATGTTCACGACGCGGCCTTTAACCACGGCGCCTTCGGCGATGTCGGCAGAAAGAACTTCCCACGGGTGCGGGGTGAGTTGTTTAAGACCGAGGCTGATGCGTTTTTTGTTTTCGTCAAAATCAAGAACCACCACGTTGATGCGCTGGTTGAGCGCAAGCACTTCGCTTGGGTGACCGATGCGGCCCCAGCTGATGTCTGTGATGTAAAGCAGACCGTCGACGCCACCCAGATCGAGGAACGCACCGAAGTCGGTGATGTTTTTAACGATGCCTTCGAGTACCTGACCTTTTTCAAGGCTGGCGAGGATGTGTTCGCGCTGTTCGGCGAGATCGCTTTCGATGAGGGCTTTGTGGCTGACAACGGCATTTTTGATTTGCTCGTTGATTTTAACCACTTTGAACTCCATCACTTTGCCTACGTACTGATCGTAGTCGATAACGGGTTTGATGTCGATTTGCGAACCGGGCAGGAAGGTTTCCAGACCGCTGCAGTCAACAATAAGACCACCTTTGGTTTTGCTAATGACGGTACCGCGGATGATGGTGCCGTTTTTGAACGAGTCGACGATGCTTTCCCAGGCGCGGAGGATTTTGGCCTTCTTGCGCGACAGACCAAGTTGGCCCTGGCTGTCTTCCTGGCTTTCAACGTAAACTTCTACGATGTCGCCTGGCTGAATGTCGGGCGTGTCACGGAATTCGCTCAAGGAAACAAGACCGTCGCTTTTGTAATTGATGTCGAGAACCACATCACCACTGCTGATGGCGCTTACGCGGCCGCGGATGATTTCGTTTTCGGCAACATTGCTCAACGTAACGTCGTACTGTTCCAAAAGGTCAGCGCGCTCAGCGTCTGTATAGGCGATGGCACCGCGCTTGTCCATTTTCCAGTTGAAATCCATGAAACCTGTGCCGGTTACAAGCGGGTCGAAAACAGGAAGAATCACTTCTTCTTCATCATCGGTATCCGATTCGCCAGCTTCCAAAGGAATGCCGGCCGATTTGGTTTTGGTAAACCTTTTTTCTGTGCGTGGAGCAGCTGGTGCCACTACTGGTGCAGCTTTTTCCGCTACAACCTCGGGAGCAACTTCAGCTACAACCTCAGGAGCAACTTCTGTTACAACCTCAGGAGCAACTTCTGCTACAACTTCAGGAGCAACTTCTGCTACAACTTCAGGAGCAACTTCTGTTACAACCTCAGGAGCAACTTCGGCTACAACCTCAGGATCAACTTCAGCTACAACCTCAGGAGCAACTTCAGCTACAACCTCAGGAGTAACTTCTGCTACAACCTCAGGAGCAACTTCCTCAGCCACTACTTCAGTGGCAGCCTCAGCTACAACTTCAGGCGTGGTTTCTTCAGGAGTTACCTCTTCCTGCTCCTGTTTTGGATTTTTTTCTTCTTCAAGTATCATGTTAAAGTAGGCGGTTTTTGGCGGTCGGTTTAATTATACTGTTAATCGATTTCACTTGGGGGCGAAACCGTTACCCCTGCTTTTCCTAAGTTGTTGGAAACCATGGACAAACGTCCAAATTCCCCCTACATTCGGAAAGCGGGCGCAAAGGTACGACCAGTTACACCAAAAAACCAAGTTTGGGTGCAGGCAAAACTGTAATTTCTCTAAGAAATGGTGAAATAAATCGTCAGGACTTATCCTCGCCTTCAAACTTGGCACCGACGGGCGCACGGTAAGCCTGAAAAGGGATCTTGAGCAGGTTGGCAAGCTTCGAATGCTCTTCAGGTTTCATGTGCGTATCGATGCCAAAAACCAGCTTTTCCTGATCGACACGGGCATAAGTGCCAAAAAACCTGTCCCACACGGAAAAAATGTTGCCGAAATTGGTGTCGGTGTACGGCAGTGCATAATGGTGGTGCACACGGTGCATGGAAGGCGTTACAATCACCCAGCTCAGGGCGCGGTCGAGCCAGGCCGGGAACTGGATGTTTGCGTGGTTGAACTGCGACAACACGACCGACATGCTTTGGTACATAAACACCAGCCACATGGGAGCGCCGGCGATCACGGCACCAGCGGCGGTGAAAACAAAACGGAATACGCTTTCACCGGGGTGGTGGCGGTTGGCGGAGGTGGTGTCGATGTTGGTGTCGGTGTGGTGCACGAGGTGGAAACGCCACATCCATTTCACCCGGTGCTGGGTCCAATGCACGAAGTAAGCGCCGATGAGGTCGAGCAGCAACAATCCGATGATGATGAAAGCCCAAAGCGGCATGTCGGGCAGCCATTGCAGGATACCGAAGTTGTTGGCAACGGCCCAATCGGTGGCACGCAGCAACATGAATGCCATGGCAAAGTTGACAATCACGGTAGTAGCTGTGAAAAAGATGTTGATGCCCGCATGCGGCACTTTCCGGTAATTCCAGCGAAACATGGGGACTGCGCTTTCGATGATCCAAAATAAAGCGATGCCGCCCACGAGGATGGCAGCGCGGTGCGCGGAAGGAATGTGTTCGAAGTACGAGACGATGCTCTCCATAGGTGTTGGATCGTTGTTGGTTGTTCAACGATGCAAAATACGACATTGATTGGAATCCAAAACGAAAGAGCTGGTTTTCATCACTTTTTGTACACGATTTTAATTAACCCACCTTAACAGGGGTGGTATCTTTGAAAAAACCAGATCATAAAAGTTAAACAAGGCCGACCAGCCCACGCACCATACCCTCAGGCATCCACGTAACCCGGTCGGCCTACATTAATCTGAAGCTACAGAAAACATTAAAACGGCAAATTGTCCGTTCCATTTAGAAGCTGGAGCTGTGAACTACATTAAAACGGCAAATCGTCCGTTCCTTCCACTACAGGAGCGGGTTCGGAATTGGTGCTGGGCATGCTCGAAGGTTTGCTGGCGGGCATGGTGTCCGCGCCCGGGAAACGGCTGTCGGAACTGCCTTCGCGTGAACCAAGCAGGCGGAACATATTGGCCGCAATGTCGGTTACGTTGCGTTCCTGGCCATCCGTTCCCTGGTACTTTCGGTATTGAATCTTACCTTCCACATACACCTGCATGCCTTTTTTGAGCTGTTTTTCGGCTCTGTCGGCCATCTCGCGCCAAACAACCACGTTGTGCCATTCGGTTTGTGTTTGCCAGTTGCCGTCTTTGTCTTTATAATTCTCATTGGTAGCCAATGAAAACCGGCCAACCATCGTGCCGTTTTCGAGGCGGCGGATTTCAGGGTCGCCACCCAGGTTGCCAATCAACGTTACTTTGTTTAACATGATGCTGAATTTTTTTAGTTGAAAAAGGTTGTCTTCATGCTTGAGCGCGCTCTCAAAACAGTCTTAAAGTTACTGCATTATTTTGCACATAACGATCAATCAAGCGCGGTAAAGCATACATTTTTTTTAAATTAAATCGTTTTGCCCAAACGGCATTTTCGGCATTTTTTGAGTTAAAATAGCCCAAAACATCGCTTTTTTTGACTTCCAGCTCTGCAAAAACGGCGCAAATTTTTTGATGTGTGAGCACTTGCACCATGGGTTTGGACAAGTCCATCAAGCGCCATTTCACCCCTCCCAGCAGCGGTTTCAACAACATTTCGGCGGCTGTTTTGTCGGCTGGCAATTCGGGCAATTCGAACAACGGGAAATCGTACAAACCCGACCAAACATCGCCCTCGCCCCGCCTTACCATCAAAACCTCGTCGCCAGCGTTCAACACCACATAAAGGAAGTTCCGCGTTTTTTTGGCGGCCGCTTTGTTTTTCACCGGCAAGGTAGACACGCGGTTGTGTTGCGCAGCAAAACATTTTTCATGCAGTGGACAAACACCACAATTCGGGTTGCGCGGCACGCACAATGTAGCCCCAAAATCCATGATGGCCTGGTTGTAAGCCGCCGGCTTTTCCGAATCGAGCATGTTTTGCGCCAGAACAGCAAACATCTTTTGCGCTTTTCCGCTGCCCAGCGGTGTATCGATGCCCCAAAAACGCGACAACACGCGGTACACATTACCATCGAGCACCGCATGCGGTAAGTTGTACACAAAAGAAGCGACAGCCGCAGCAGTGTAGTCGCCCACACCTTTCAAAGCCTTCAAACCTTCAAAAGTTTCCGGAAAAATGCCGTTTAACGCGAAAGCTACATGTTGTGCCGCAGCATGCAGGTTTCGGGCACGGCGGTAATACCCCAATCCTTGCCAAAGCCGGAACACCTCGTCCTCTGGAGCCGCAGCCAACTCCTGTACCGTCGGGAACCGCTCCAGAAAACGTTCGTAATAAGACCAGCCTTGATCCACCCTGGTTTGCTGCAACATAACTTCCGAAAGCCACACCTTGTAAGGATCTTTTTCACCCTTCCACGGCATGGGCCGGTGTTGCGTGGCATGCCATTTAAGCAATCGGCTGCGAAAAAAATTTGGGTCGTACATGAAACGTGTTTTCCAAAAATAGCATCTAAAGACTGAGATAAACCGGCAATCCGGCACACCTTTTGCAAAGGTACATTCATGCCACCGTTCAACGATGATGTCTTAAGAAACGGTTAAAGGTTGATTTTTACAAAACAAACACGGTAATGCCTCGTTCATTTATTTTACTAAACTTTGTAGTGACCAAATTAATTTTTAATCCTTCCCAAACCCGCTTTAAACAAATGCCTATGAAACTGATGGTAGCCAGTACAATATGTTGTATGCTGGTTGTCGGTGCAACTTCCATGCGCCCCCCTCACAACACCTTTCCCAAAGACCCAATCAAGCACGGAAAGGCGCCCACCATGTGGTCCGACCGCAAACAACTGTACAAAGGCGAGGTTCTTACCTTGCATTTCAAAGTGCCACACGCCTCAAATCTGGGCGTGATCAACCCGGATGGAAAGTTTTTTTACGTGGTTTTTCCTGAGGCTTCAGCTTCCGGAAACCTTATCCCCTACGTTCCCAGCGAACAATTCACGTCCATAGCTTCGCTGAAGATCAAAACCACCAGCTTCAAAGCCGACCCGTACACCTTCGGCGTGGATGAAAACCAACCCGTTTTCACTAAATCCGGCAAATACCGCTTCGTGCTGGCCGATAACCTACACGTACACGACGGAAATGGGGTACAAATGCTTGATGTGGTTTACCATCACCAGGCAAGGGTATATCCTTAAAGGAGTTCGGAGTTTGGAGGTGATTAACGCCAACATCCAAACTTCAAACCTCTTTATTCTCCTAAAGAAATAAGATTAGCGAGCAAACGGTATGCTCCAGGCACACCTGCTGGCAGCTCGCGAAAAAACGACAGGCCCGTATAAACATAGTGGCCTTTACCGTACTTCGACACCAACAATGCACCGTCGGCAGCTTTTTCACCCGGATCGTTCATCGATAAAGGAGCTTCAAACGCTTTGTCCCATTCACTCGGGAAATACAATCCCCTTTCCTGAACCCAGCCTTCAAAATCTTTGCTGGTAAGTTTGTTTGGCGTGTTCAGTGCCGCATGGCCTGGCAGCAAAAAACGTACCTCTGAACTTTCATCGGTTACGCGGGTACGCGATATTTTCATTGGGTAGGGGCCAACCTGGTCGAGTACAAGGTCTGAAGTTGTATTGTATTGTACCACGAGGTTGCCTCCGTTTTGTACGTATTCGAGCAGCATGGGCTGCACGTTTTTGAGCTTTTCTTTGGTATTGTAGGCTCGGATACCCAAAACAATGGCGTCGAATCGGTTCAGACCGCCTTTTTCAAAGTCTTTGTCTTCAAGCAAGGTCACCGCGCAACCCATCTGACGAAGGGCTTCTGGCACTTTATCGCCTGCACCGATGAAATAAGCCACATTGCGCGCTTTCACTTTCAGATCAATGCGACTGGCCTGCACCGCCGAAGGCAGCAAAACGCTTTGCTGTGGAGTGTGGTCGTATTTAATTTCCACCAGGCGCTGGTTCATTTGTTTGCCATCTACTTCCGCAAATGGTTCCAGAATGACGCTTCCTTGTCCGGCGCCAACCACAAATTCAAACGTTTTTTCATCGTCTTTTTTGGCAAAAAAGAACTCCTGAGCGGGTGTTTTTGCGCCCCATCCTTTGCCGTCGGTGCGCAAACCTACGCGGCCCTGCACCGAATCGCGACCGGCGTGTACACGCACACGCACGCTGCGCTCGGCTTCTGGAAAGATGTACGACGCCTCGGTAAACTCAACAAAAGCAGGCGGCAGGATCTCAAACGGACGCCAAAGCTCGCCGAAAGCGGGCTCCTCTACTTTGTAAGCAACATCGGTGGTGTAAGTTATATCTTTGTCATTGATAAGCAAAGTCCATACCACGCGAACCGGGCGCTCACTTTCAGGCGTACCACGAAGGGTTTGCTCTTCCACGGTGTACATACCTACGTCGGAAGGCGTCTGCAACCAATAAGGAGCAGTATACGGGATATTGGCCGGTAAAAGCAGTTTTTTCTCCCAAACGGTAACCTGGTTGTAGGAGAGGGTTAGGTTAGGTGTAGTGTCCCAGGAAGTAGGCGAAACCGCCAGGTGTTTCACTTGCACGTTCACCTTGGAGCGGTTCACCATTTCAAGACGCAATTTCACGTCGCGGCCTGGCGATACCGAAGGCTCCGAAGCAGTAGCTTCGAGGTAAAGGCCCAGACAATGGCGTATCACTTCTTTGATATCAGCCAGCTTAGCCTCTTTCCAGTGACCGTCTGGCAATCTTTCGATCGTATTCATGACCTTAAGCAGATAAGGCACCGAAGCGGCAGGATTATCGGAACGAAATTCGCGGTCAATGTTTTGCAGCATTTCACCGATGATCTCACCGCCCGGAACGCGGGTCCAGGTGGTATTAAGGCCTGCGAAAGGATCTTTGGTAGCCGGGCGCTCACCTTTGATGAAATCGAACCAATCGACGCTTTCGCCGCGACTGCTCATGGATCCGAAGCCCTGACAGCGGTGCATGGAGCGCGCTTCGGCAGCCACTTCGCTGTTGCTTTTGCCTTTCATGGGCAGGTAAACGCCAAGATCGACGGGGTAAAGGTTGGTTTTATCGGCCTGTTCAAATTTTTCCCGACTGCCGAAAAACCACCATGAAGTATTGAAAAACACGCGGTTGGGCTGCCATGTTTGCGTGTATTTTAATTGTTCGGGATAAACCGCCGGATTGCCGGCTAGGTCGAATGCCTCCACACTCAGCATGGCCGAAGCCGTATGGTGGCCGTGCGTAACGTATTTCTCATCGTGGTAAAAACGGTTGATGATCACGTCGGGTTGTGTTTCGCGGATGGCCCAAACCACATCCGACAACACAGCTTCCTTGTTCCAGAAACGAAGGGTTTCTTCAGGACTTTTGGAGAAACCGAAGTCGTTGGCACGGCTGAAACGTTGTTTACCCCCGTCTACCGAACGGGCCATGAGCAGCTCCTGGGTACGCAAAACGCCCAGCAACTCGCTTAGTTCTGGCCCGATGAGGTTTTGTCCGCCGTCGCCGCGGGTGAGCGACAAGTAGGTAACATCGTACAGTTTTTCGTTGGCACAATAACTGATCAGGCGCTGGTTTTCATCATCGGGGTGGGCAGCTACATACAGCACCGAACCCAAAACGTTGAGCTTTTTGATCTGCTGGTGAATGTCTGAAGCCGAGGGTTTGGCCGGTTTTTGAGCCGACAAGGGAAAGATGAAAAGAAGGGTAAAAAAGAGTAAAAAAATGTTTTTCATGCCGTGTGAGGGAATCTTAACCTTGATTGAAATGATTTCTGAAATGGCGGTTTTTAATCCTACGCTGTCAGGTCAAAAGGATTGTGAAGGAATATTTATGGGTCCAGTGGGGCTGGTTGTCATTCCAAAGGATGCAAGGAATCACACCTTCCGCCCACAAACCACAAACATAGGAAAAAACACATCCACCGTTGTGCCTGGCGGTACTTGTTCGGTAAGCAGGGCTTCTATGGCTGGCAGTGGATCTTCCTGAAGAGCAGCGCGGTAGTTTTGCAGGGCCGACCATGAGGCAATGTACCCGGCGGCATCTTTGGCCGTCCAGGTAGCACGCATAGAAAAATCAGGCGTTGCCATTTTTTCATACGGGAAAGGCATGGAGGCGTAGCTTTCTTCCACAAGGCGGCGTTCGGGGTCCCAATAAGGCCCCAAAATATTTTTGTAGCAATGGAAGAAAGCGGATGTGAAGCCTGGATTGGTTTCGCTTTCCGGGATTTTGTATCCCCACGCAGCAAACAATCCACCTGGCCGCAACACCCGATCTACTTCGGGATAAAACAAGTCCAGGTCAAACCAATGCATGGCTTGGGCCACGCACACCAAATCGGTACTGCTGTCGTCCAAGCCGCTGGCTTTGGCCAATGCTTGCCGGTAAGTGATGTTGGGCACCTGAAGCGCTTTGGCCAGTTGAGCGGCGCTGAGGTCGGTGGCCAAAACACGTTCGAAATGTTGGGCAAGCACCGCAGCGACTTGTCCATTGCCTGTGCCCACATCCCAGGCCAGATGGTGTGGCCTGGGCGTTTGAAGCACCAACCATGCATACAGCTCAGGCGGGTACAAAGGCCTATAGGCGCTGTAGGCATCAGCTTGTTTGGAAAATAAGTCTTTGGTCATGGTGTATCCTTAAAGTAGGTCTTTCCCAATGTCCCGGCGGAAATATTTGCCGGCAAACTGCACAACTTTGGCGTTGCGGTTCGATTTGCGCAAGGCCGAAGGAATGTCCTTCCCGTAACTGCTCAGGGCCAAAACACGGCCGCCGTTGGTTACAATATCGGGGCCTTTCACGGCTGTGCCTGCATGGAATGCCATACTGCCCTTTACTTTATTGAGGCCGGTGATGACCATGTTTTTTTCGTAGTGCCCCGGATAACCGCCGCTCACCAGAAAGACGGTGGTAGCTGCCCGAACATCGGTTTTTACCTTGCTTCTGCCCAGCACGCCGGTTGCGCAATTGTAGAGCAAAGGCACCAGGTCGCTTTTCAGACGCAGCAAAACAACCTCCGTTTCGGGGTCGCCCAGGCGGCAGTTGTATTCAATAACAAAGGGTTCGCCTTCTACAACAATAAGACCAAGAAAAACAAAACCCCGGTATGGGATTTTTTCTTTGCGCAAACCTTTCACAGTGGGAATAATGATGCGTTCTTCCACTTTTTGCAACATTTCAGCATCCACAAAAGGTACTGGGCTTACGGCGCCCATGCCGCCTGTGTTGGGGCCGGAGTCTTTTTCACCCACCCTTTTGTAGTCTTTCGCCTCCGGCAAAATGCGGTATTTTTTGCCGTCGGTAAGTACAAACACACTGAACTCAATACCATCGAGGAATTCTTCTACCACTACCCGGGCGCTGGCTTCGCCAAATTTCCCACCCAGCATGTCGCTGAACTCTACGGCGGCTTCCTGGTGACTTTGTGCGATCACCACACCTTTGCCGGCCGCCAACCCGTCGGCTTTTAAAACAATGGGCAATGGCTGTTTGGACAGGTATTCCAACCCTTCTTGAAGTTGCGATGCATTGAATTCGCGGTAAGCAGCGGTTGGGATTTTATGGCGTTTCATAAACTGTTTGGCCCAGGCTTTGCTGCCTTCCAGTTGGGCGCCGGCTTTCGACGGGCCTACAAGGGGCACATTGCGCAGCGACGCATGTTCCTGGAAATAATCCCATATGCCGCGCACAAGTGGTTCTTCCGGGCCAACCACTACCATACCAATGTCGTGTTTAAGTACAAAGTCGCCCACAGCGTCGAAGTCGAGTGGATTGAGATCCACGTTTGTGCCACTTTCAGCAGTGCCTGCATTTCCTGGCGCGATAAAAAGTTTGGTGCAACGTTTGCTGCGGGCCATCTTCCAGGCCAAAGCGTGTTCGCGGCCACCCGAGCCGAGTAGGAGTATGTGCATGTTAGTCGGTTGGTCTGAAAGTCGGTTGGTCTGTTAATCGGTTGGTCTGTTAACGTTTGTGTTCGGTTACTGACCAACCGACCAATTCAATATCCTTGTCCGAAGACGTATTGTACAATATTAGCGCCCATTTGCAGGGCTTTTTGACGCATGGCGGGCGCATCGTTGTGCACATCGTCCCAACCGTCGCCAAGATCGGTCTCAAAGTTGTAAAAACAAACAAGCCGGCCCTGCCAAAGCAAACCGTAGCCTTGTGCAGGTTTGCCATCGTGTTCGTGGATTTTGGGCATGCCGTTTTTAAATTCATACGTCTGGTGGTAAATCGGGTGACTGAAAGGCAGTTCCACAAAATCGAGTTCTGGAAATACTTTTTTCATAGCCGGTCGTACGAAAGGATCAAGACCGTAGTCGTCGTTTAGGATCAAAAAACCGCCGCCTTCGAGGTAGGCGCGCATGTTTCGGGCCTCAAGATCGGAAAACAACATGTTGCCATGGCCCGTGGCGTACACCATGGGATAGTTGAAAATATCGGCGCTGCCGGGTTCCACGG
>Ga0105046_10004539_pt1 | contig 22100 bp, 16 predicted proteins | sample MAT03_FD_78385 | JGI IMG/M metagenome (GOLD analysis project Ga0105046, IMG submission 78385) | Freshwater microbial communities from Lake Fryxell liftoff mats and glacier meltwater in Antarctica - MAT-03 (megahit assembly) | ecosystem: Environmental > Aquatic > Freshwater > Ice > Liftoff...
CTGAACGGGCGCGCAGATTTTCTGCTCTGCACCCGGGGGCCGCCGCCGCCATGGCCAGCGCAGTGCTGGCGTTGTGGCCTTAGCGGGGTCAATCGGTAAAAGGGCTTCCTGACACGATTTTTCTATTCATTCAGTATTCAAGAAACTCCCGTCAGAAAATGCATCTCATAGCAAAATAGCGTCTTGTCAGCGTCTCATTTTCCATTCATGCAAGACTTTCAACTCTTCGATCCACTGCGCGCAGCGCTGGGCGCCAGAGGTGCTGTGTCTTCTGCGACGCTGCAGCACACGCTGGGCTTGAGCCAGCCCAGCGTCTCGCGCTTGCTGGCAGACGCCGCCGCCCATGTATTGACGCTGGGCCAGGGCCGTGCCACGCGCTACGCACTGCCGCAAGCCATCGGCGGCGCTGCTGCAGACCAGCCTGTGTACTGGATCAACGAGCAAGGGCAAGCGCATCCCTTGGCGCGGCTGTGCTTCAGCCCAGGCGGCTGGGTGCATCTGCAAATCGAGCGCAAGCTGCTGCACAGCCAAGGCAAGTTGCCCTGGTTCATGGCGCCGCTGCGGGCCGAGGGCTTCATCGGGCGTGCCTTGGCGCGGCAATTGGCGCCCCAAGGGCTGCCGGCAGACCCAGGCCTGTGGTCGATCGAGCAAGTGCTGCTGGCCGCACTGCACACGCCAGACGCGCCCGGGGCGCTGCAACTGGGCCAGGGCCAGGGCCAGGGCCAGGGTCAGGGTCAGGCGCAGACCACAACCGACATGCCCAGCCTTGAAGGGTTGGACGCGGCCCGTGGCCTGGACCTGCTCGACAAGCTGGCTGACGCTGCCTCGAGCAGCTTGCCCGCAGGCAGCTCGGCCGGCGGCGAGCAACCCAAGTTCTTGCTGCGTGATGTCGATGGCCACCCGCTGCTGGCCAAATTCAGCCCGCCCCGGGGCACGCCGTTTGGCGAGCGCTGGCACGACTTGCTGCAGGCAGAGCACCTGGCACTGAGCCTGCTGGCTCAACACGGTGTGGCTGTGGCGCAAACCCGGGTCGTGCAGGGCCAACGCCGTACGTTGCTGCTGTCGCGCCGATTCGACCGCGTTGGCCGCCACGGCCGCCGCCATGTGGTGCCGCTTTGGGCGGTGCACGAGGCCTTTGTGCCGAGCACAGCCTGGCATTGGGCTGCCAGTTGCGAAGCCTTGGAAGCGCGCCGCCGTTTGCCGCCTGGCACAGCGGCGCAAGTGCTGGCGCTGCAGCAGTTTGGGCGGCTGATCGGCAACAGCGACATGCACTTCGGCAACCTCAGCCTTTGGGTGCAACGCGAAGACCTGCTCAAGGGCCGGTTCGCGCTGGCGCCGCTGTACGACATGCTGCCGATGCGTTGGCGCCCCGACCCCGGCTCGGGTGAATTGGGGCTCTTGCCCCTGACGCCTGAGCCCGCCGAGCTGGACAGCTCAGCCCGGGCGCTGGCTGCGGACTATTGGACGCAGATCGCGGCAGGCCGCTCGTTCAGTGCCGGATTTCGCGCCTTGGCGGCTGAAATGGCCAGGCGCATCCGGGGCTGATCGGCTGACAGAAAGGCGCCTCCAGACGGGCAGTCTTGCGTGCGGTCAGACGGTCGGCTGAACGGTCGGCTGTGCGGTCGGCTGTACGGCCGGTCTCACGGAGTCAGCAAGCGGTTGACCGCTTCGACATCACTGGGTGCCAGTTGGCCCGAAGCCTGGCGCAGACGCAGGCTGCCCAGCACCACCTCGTAGCGTGCGCGCGCCAGGTCACGCTGGGTCGTGAACAACTGGCTCTGTGCGTTCAGCACGTCCAGGTTGACCCGCACGCCCACGCGGAAGCCGAGCTGGGTGGCTTCCAAAGCCAGTTTGGATGAGGACTCGGCAGCTTCCAGCGCCTTCACCTGGGCCAGGCCCGACTGCAGGTTGAAGTAGGCCACGCGGGCGGTCTGCCCGATGCTGCGGCGGGCCGCTTCGAGGTCGTTGCGGGCCTTTTCTTCCAGCGCCAGGGTTTCCTTGATGCGGTTTTGCGTCAGGCCGCCGGTGTACAGCTGCCAGTTCATCTGCACCCCGACGCCGGCGCTGAACGTGCCTCCCGTGCTGCGATTCAACGAGGGCAAGGTGCCGCGTGCATCTGAGGCACCAACGTTGGCCACCGCATCGACGATGGGCAGTTCTGCAGCGCGGGCTTTGGCGGTCTCGAGTTGTGCAAGGTCCATCGCCACACGCGCCCGCCGCACCGTGGGGTGGCGCTGGTCGGCCTCCGTCACCCATTGCTCGGGATTGGCCGGTATCACCGGCGGCAGCGTGGCTGGCAGCAGCAAAGGCTTGGGCGTGACACCCTGGCGGCCGACCAGCGTTTCCAGGTTGATGCGGCGGCTGCGCAGTTCGTTGTCGGCCGCCAGTTCTTGCGCCGTGGCCAGGTCGAAGCGGGCTTGCGCTTCGCGGGTGTCGGTGATGGTCGCGGTGCCGACCTCGAAGTTGCGTTTGGCCGAGGCCAGTTGCTCGGTGATGAACTTCTTGCTGGCTTGTGTGGTGGACAGGGTGTCTTGCGCTGCCAGCACATCGAAGTAGGCTTGCGAGATTCGCAGGATCAGGTCTTGCTCTGCGGTGTCGAGATCGGCCTGGACGCTGACCAGGCTTTTGCGCGCCTGCTCGATGGTCACTGCATTGACGCGGTTGAACAGCGGGTAGCGGCTGTTGAGGCTGGCGCTGAGCGAGTTGGTGGTCTTGGCGCCGATGTTGGGTGGGTCGGTGAGGGTCACGTTGGCGCCCGCCACAGCGCCCACGGTGGGCCGGTTCAGCGCGTCGCTTTGCGCGGCTCTGAATTCGGCCGCTTTGGCGTTGGCCCGTGCTGCCAGGTAGCTGCCGTCGAAGCTGCGCGCTGCCTCGTACAGCTCACGCAGGCTCTGGGCCGATGCCACGCCGGGCAGGCCTGCCAGCCAGACGCAGGCCCATGCTGCAACTGCAAAGCTGCGGCGAGAGCGCAACTTCACAGGCAGGTGCTGCTGGCCATGCGCAGGACGGGGCGCTCGAGAGTGGATGAAGCAGCTTTCAGTCTTGCGGGACATGGGATTTCCTTGGGATCAATTCAGTAGCGCGGCAGCGCGGGCTCGACGTCGAGCGACCAGGCGTCGATGCCGCCAGCGAGGTTATAGACAGCATCAAAGCCCTGGCGCTGCAGGAATGCGACGACCTGCGCGCTGCGCATCCCGTGATGACAGATGCAGACGATGGGCTGCTCTTGAGGCAACTCCTGCAAGCGCGCCGGGATCTGCTGCATCGGGATGTGCAGGCTGGCTGCGCCAGGCAGTTGGATGGCTGCCCGTTGCACCTCCCAGTCTTCGCGCACGTCCAGCAGCAACGCCAGCGGCTGGGCGCGCAAAAAGTCCTTCAGTTGGCTGACCTCCAGGCTGTGCATGTCTCGATGGCTTCGCGCTTGTCCGTCCCGGGCTCAGAACTTGAATCTGGAGGGCTCGGCAAAGCCCAGCAAGCGTGGCGCCACGGTGTCAAAGAGGTCGACGTCGGCAAAGGCAGCCTCGCCGGCCCGCGTGTACAAGCGGGCCCGCATGATCGGCTCTTCGCCCACGATGGCGGCCAGCCGGCCCCCGACTTTGAGTTGCTGCAGCAACGCCGGCGGCACAGCGGCGACCGAGCCCGACAGCAGGATCACGTCAAAGGCCGCTTCACCGGGCAGGCCACGGGCACCGGCCTCGGCGCTGACTTGCAGCACGTTGACGTTGCCCACCGCATTGCGCGTCAGGTTGTCGCGCGCCATCTGCACCAGCTCGGGGATGCACTCCAGGCTGAAGACCTGCCGCGAGCGGTGCCCCAGCAAGGCCGCCATGAAGCCCGAGCCGGTGCCGATCTCCAGCACCTTGTCTTGCGCCTGCACCTGCAGCTCTTGCAGCAGCCGGGCCTCGACCTTGGGCTCCAGCATGCAGGGCGCGTCGCGCCCGTTGCCCAGCAGCGGCACCTGGGTGTCGACAAAGGCCAGGGCGCGCTTGGCCAGAGGTACAAAATTCTCTCGCCGCACGGCGCTCAACAGGGCCAGCACGCTCTGATCCAGCACCTCCCAGGGGCGGATCTGTTGCTCGATCATGTTGAAGCGGGCGAGTTCGGTGTTCATGGCGTTTGGGCGATGTTGCGCGTTTCTGGATGTGGGGCAGGGCTCAAGCGCCAAGTCAGGCTTTGGCGGAGGATTCTAGGGAGTCGCTGCGGCCCATCTGGCCTGCCACCCCTGCCGTACCGCCTTTGCCGGAACCATACTTTCGCCTTGCCCATTGGGCCAGATCATCCAGCCAACAGTAGACCACCGGCACCACTACCAAGGTCAACAGAGAAGAGGTGATAACGCCCCCTATCACTGCCTGCCCCATCGGGGCGCGCTGCTCGGAGCCTTCGGTCAGCGCAAAAGCCAGCGGCACCATGCCAAAAATCATCGCCAATGTGGTCATCAGAATCGGCCGCAGGCGCACCCGTGCTGACTCCAGCAACGCTGCTTCGCGCGGCAGGCCAGGCACCACGCTGCCATCGGCCAGCGTTTGCGGCGCGCGGGCCCGGATCGCAAAGTCCACCAGCAGGATGGCGTTCTTGGTCACCAATCCCATCAACATCACGACACCGATCACCGAGAACATGTTCAGGGTGCTGCGAAACAGCAGCAGCGCCAGCACCACGCCGATCAGCGTCAGCGGCAGCGCGCTCATCAGGGCCAATGGTTGCAGGAAGCTCTTGAACTGGCTGGCCAGGATCATGTAGATGAAGACCACCGCCAGCGCCAGCGCACCCAGTGCGTAGCTGAAGGACTCCTGCATGTTCTTGGTCGAGCCGCCAAAGCTGTAGCGGTAGCCCGGGGGCCAGGCGATGCTGTCCAGCACCTGGCGGATGTCGGTGGTCACTTCGCCCAGGCTGCGGCCTTGTGGGTTGCCGTCGATGTTGATCTCGCGGTTGAGGTCGCGGCGGTTGATCTGGTTGGGGCCGCTGCTCTCGCGCAGCTCGGCCACTTGCGACAAACGCACCACACGCGCGCTGCCGTCACTTTGGGTGCCCAGCACCAGCGGCAGCTCGGCCAGGTCGCGGGTTTGTGTGCGATCGCTGGGTGCCAGCCGCAAGCGCAGGTCGTAACTTTCGCCGTCAGAGGCGCGCCAGTTGCCCACCGAGACACCGGCCACCAGGGTGCGCAGCGTGTTGGCCAGGGCGTTGACACTCAAACCCAGGTCGGCCGCCGCGTCGCGCTTGACTTCCACCGCCAGCGTGGGCTTGTCGGGTTTGAGTGTGCTGTCCAGGTCGCCCAAACCAGGGATCTGAGCCAGGCGGGGCATGATCTGCCGCGACAGCCGCTCCAGCTCGCCCAGGTCGGGCCCCTGCACCGAAAACGAGATGCTCTTCGATCCGCCCAGGTCGGTGACGCCGATGTTGGTGACGGTGATGCCGGGGATGCGCGCCAGCCGCTCGCGCATCGGGCCCACCAGATCGTCGATGCCGCGCTTGCGCAGTTTGCGGTCCAGCAGACGTACGTACACCGAGGCGTAGATGTTGCCGCGCGCAAAACCACTGTTGATGGTGATCACCGTGTGCTTGACCTCGGGCAGCTCGCGCAGCGCGGCATCGACCTGGCGCGCGCGCTGCTCGGTCAGCTCCAGCGTCGAGCCCACGGGGGTGTAGAAATTGATCTGCGTCTCTGAAAAGTCCGCCTTCGGCACAAACTCCTTGCCCACAGTCCCCAGCAAGACGATGGCTGCTGCAAAAGTGCCCAGTGCCACCGCCACGGTTTTGATCTTGTGTCTCAGCGACCAGGCCAGCAGCCACTGGTAGATGCCCGACAGCCACCCGGTCAGATCGTCAAACCAACCCGTGACGCGGCCCAGGGTCTTCTCGTACAGCGTTTGCGGCGGCCCGGGCCGGCGGCCAAGCGCGGCAGGGTCGTGCCAGACACTGGACAGCATCGGGTCGAGCGTGAAGCTGACAAACATGCTGATCAGCACCGCAGCCACGATGGTGAGGCCAAATTCGTGGAAGAACTTGCCGACGATGCCGCCCATGAAACCGATGGGCAAAAACACCGCCACGATCGACAACGTGGTGGCGAGCACGGCCAGGCCGATTTCTTCGGTGCCGTCCAGGGCCGCTTGCCGCGCGCTCTTGCCCATGTGCAGGTGGCGCACGATGTTCTCGCGCACGACGATGGCGTCGTCGATCAGCAAACCCACACACAAGCTGAGCGCCATCAGCGTGATGGTGTTGATGGTGAAGCCGAAGGCGTACATGAACAAAAAGGTGCCGATCAAGGCGATCGGCAGCGTCAGCCCGGTGATGACGGTGCTGCGCCACGAATTGAGAAACAGAAACACGATCAGCACCGTGAGCGCTGCGCCTTCGATCAACGTGCGCTGCACGTTGGCCACACTGACGCGGATGCTGCGTGAGTTGTCGCGGTTGACCTCGGTGCGGATGTTGGCTGGCGTGATGGCTTGGCTGTCCTGCAAGGCGCGCTGCAAGCCGTCCACCACCGCGATGGTGTTCTCGCCCTGGCTTTTTTGCACCGACAAAAGCACCGTCCGCTGGCCGTTGAACAGGGCCAGGCTTTCCTGCTCTTGCGGGCCGTCCACCACCTGCGCCACCTGACCGAGCTTGACCACGTCGCCATTGGTTTTGCGCGCCACCACGATGCCGGCAAATTCGGCCGGGTTCTTGATGCGCGCACTGAGCTGCACCACGCGCTCTTGCTGGCTGGCGCGCAGGCTGCCCAGCGGCAGCTCCAGGTTTTCGCTGCGCAGCGCTGCCGCCACCTGGTCGGTCGTGACGCCCAAAGCCGCCATGGCTTGAGGTCTGAGCAGCACCTGGATCTGGCGCTCGATGCCGCCGATCAGGCTGACGGCGCCGACACCGCGTACGTTTTCCAGCCGCTTGAGCAACACCTGGCGCGCCCAGGTGGTGAGCTCTTGCGGCGTGGTGTTGGCATCCACGGCCAGCACCGCGACGTTGAAGACCGGCTGCGCCGCAGGGTCGAACCTGGAGATGCGTGGCTCGCCCACCTCGTCGCGCAACAGCGGGCGCATCAGCGCCACCTTTTCGCGCACGTCCTCGGCCGCCTTGCGGCCATCGATGTCGAGGTTGAACTCGATGATGACCACCGACGAGCCTTCGTAAGAGCGCGAGTACAGGCTGCTGATGCCAGCCACCGTGTTGACCGCTTCTTCGACCTTCTTGGTGACCTCGGCCTCGACGATCTCTGGGCTGGCGCCGGGGTAATTCATCGCCACCACCACGGTGGGCACATCGATGTTGGGAAACTGATCGAGCGGCAGGCGCTGGTAACTGAACAGGCCCAGCACCACAAAAGCCAGCATGACCATGACGGCCATCACCGGGTTGTGGATCGAGACGCGGGTGAACCACATGGCGTGCGCTGCTGTGGGGTTGAGGTCGGATCAGGGCTTGGGCGCTGCAGGGGCAGAAGCGCTGGCTTGCGCCGCCGCTGCAGTCCCAGGAGCCGCTGCGGGTGCAGTCGTGAGAGCAGTCGTAGCAGCAGTCGTAGTGCCAGTCGCAGCAGCAGTCGCGGGTGCCGTTGTGGACGCAGCCACAGCGCCCAGCCGCAGCCGCGTGCCTTCGCGCAGCGCCCCCACCGACGCACGCAGCACCAGCGCGCCCGGCTGCAGGCCGGCCAGTATCTGCACGGCAGGCTCGGCAGGGCCGCCGAAGCTGGCCATGCCCTCGACACCCGTCTGCACCCGCTGGCGTTGCGCCTGGCCGTCTTGCAGCACCAGCACATAGGGACTCGATTGCTCCAGCCGCACGCCGGACACCGGCACCACCAGCGCATCGGTGCGCTGCAGCTCGATCTGCGCGCGCGCGAACAAGCCCTGGCGCAGTCCAGGCGTGGCAGGCAGGCTGAGGTAGGCCAGCACCGCGCGGCTACCGCTTTGTGCGTTGGGGTTGATGCGGCTGATGCGGGCGGCAAGCGGCGCCGGCAGCCCGTCGATGCTGACCTGCGCCGTCTGCCCCACACGCAGTTGCAGCACCTGCTCCGGCGCCACCGCAGCTTCCAGCTCCAGTTGCGACAGGTCGACGATCTCGACGATACGGGCGTCCACACCCACACGCTCGCCGGGTTGCGCCAGGCGCTGCGCCACCAGGCCGGCAATGGGGGCGCGGATTTCGCTGTCGCTGAGCGACTTGCGGCTGAGCTCTGCCGCCGCCTGCGCCGCCTGCAGCGAAGCGCGCGCCGCAGCCGCGTTGCTGACCGAGGTGTCGAGCGCGTTGCGCGAGATGAAACCCTGGTTGACCAGCGCCTGGTTGTTGGCCAGCGCCTGCTCGGCAATCTGCAACTGCGCGCGCGCAGCAGAGGCTTGTTCTTCTGCCTGGCGCAGCCGCAATCGCGCTTCGGTGGGGTCGATCTGGCCAATCAGTTGCCCGGCTTTGACGGCCTGGCCCTCGCGCACCTCCAGCCGCTGCAATTCACCGGCCACGCGGGCTTTGACAAAGGCGGTGTTGACGGCCTTCAGGCTGCCGCTGACGGGCAAGGTCTGGCTCAGCCATGCCATCTTCGCGGCGACCACGTCGGAGCTGGCCAGCTCGATCGCAGCTTCGGTGTTGGCTGCCGGTGACGGGCTTGCCGCTGTCGATGGTGCCGAAGGCGAAACAGCACCTGCGGTTGCGCGCTGCTTGGCGGCGCCTGGCAAGAGCCCGCTGCGCCAGGCCCAACCAGCGCCCAGGAGCAGCACGGCCACAAGACCCAGCCACCACCACCGGCGCCCGCTCATGGCTGGCGCACTTCCAAACCCCGCAGCACCAGATCCAGGTGGGTGTCAAGCATCGCAGCGGGGTCGATGTCCACCCCCTGCACCGGGCAACAACCAAACGAGTGCCGATGCACGGCCATGAAGATCAGCGGCGCGATCAAGGCATGCGCCACCTCGTGCAACGGCATCGGCCTGAATTCGCCGCGGTCGATGCCACGCTGCACGCAGCCACAGAACAAGCGGTCGGCCGGGATGATCACCTCGTCGGTATAGAACTGAGCCAGCTCGGGGAAGTTGCGCACCTCGGCGAGCACGATCTTGTGGATGCCGGCAGCCGGTGTGTTGCCCACCCGGTCCCACCAGGCGTGCAGCAAAAAAGACAACAAGGCCGAGCTGCTGCCCTCGAACTGCCTGGCCGCTTCTTCGCCTTCGGCAATCAACGTCGACAGGTTGTGCCGCACGACGGCCTTGAACAGCTCTTCCTTGCTGGCGTAGTACAGATACAGCGTGCCCTTGGATACGCCCGCGCGCTGCGCCACCTCTTCGATGCGCGAGGCCGCAAATCCATGCTCGACGAACAACTCCAGCGCAGCCTGCAACAGCTCTTGCGGCCGCGCCTCCTTGCGCCGTCTGCGATTGGCCGGCGTGGCAGTGACCTTCGTGCTGCGACGGCCAGCCGTGTTGGCTTCTGGGACCGGATGGGGAACAGGAACAGGAACAGGAACAGGAACAGGAACAGGAACAGGAACAGGAACAGGTGAGGATGCGGGCAAGATGGCAACATTAATGACCAGCGGGTCAGTAATATAGGCGCGGCGATGCCCGCAGGTCAAGCCTTATGCTGCTGCAGCACACGGATGCGAAGCCGGTGAAGGGAGCCGAGTGCCGAAGGGATCGCCCGGTTGGCGGGGCCGGCCGTGCGGGCTGGTGGTCCGTTCCGTCAATGAGGTTACAAATGAAACTGATTCGATCGTCAGGCGACGCGCAAACCACAGCCACAGCTGCAGTTATGGCGCGGATTTGCAACGACGCATGGCGCGCGAATGCGCGATTTCATGTCATCGGTTTGGCGGAACGGACCAGAACGGACCAGAACGGACCACTAGGATGATCGGCCCGACTCACAGCCGTCATTCAACACACCGGGCGCCCGAATGACCAATTTCGTTTTCATCCTGGCCGACGACCTGGGCTATGCCGACCTCGGCTGCTACGGTGGCCGCGCCGATGCCATCAGCTCAAGGCTGGACCGCATGGCGGCACAGGGAATGCGGTTCACTCGGGCCTATGCCAATTCGCCGGTCTGCTCGCCCACACGGTTTGCATTGATCACCGGCCGCTACCAGTACCGCCTGCGTGGCGCGGCTGAAGAGCCGATGACGACGCGCTTCTTCGGCAGCACCACCGTCGGCATGCCACCAGAGCACCCCACGCTGCCTTCGCTGCTGCAACGGGCGGGCTATCGCACGGCGCTGGTCGGCAAGTGGCACCTGGGCTACCCACCGCACTTCGGCCCGTTGAAGAGCGGTTACCAGCAACACATCGGCCCGCTGTCGGGCGGGGTCAGCTACTTCAGCCATCTGGACCGCATGGGCAAGGTGGACCTGTTTGAAAACGATCTCGCGGTGGACCACCCCGGCCACTACCTGACCGACCTGCTGTCTGAGCGTGCGGTGGACTTTGTCAACGCGCGTGGCGCCGACCGCCAGCCGTTTTTGCTCAGCCTGCATTACACGGCCCCGCACTGGCCCTGGGAAACTCGCGATGGTGCTGCGGTGCCGGCCATCACCGGTGACACGCTGGCGCATCTGGAGGGCGGATCGATCCATGTCTACCACCAGATGGTCCGCGAGCTGGACGAAGGCATCGGCCGCGTGCTGGATGCGCTGGACGCGCAGGGCCTGGGCGAAGACACGTTGGTGGTCTTCACCAGCGACAACGGCGGCGAGCGTTTCAGCGACAACTGGCCGCTGGTCGGCGGCAAGATGGATTTGACCGAAGGCGGTATTCGTGTGCCTTGCATCGCCCGCTGGCCACGCACCATCCCACCCGGCACGATCAGCGCTCAGCATCATCTGACGATGGACTGGACCGCGACGATGCTGGCCGCTGCAGGCGTGGCCGCTGACCCCGCTTGTCCGCTCGATGGCGTACCTTTGCTGGATGCGCTGGCCGACCCCGACCATGTGCAACCGCGCGCCATGCATTGGCGCATGAAGCACCGCCAGCAACGCGCACTGCGTGACGGCCGCTGGAAGTACCTGCAAGTGGATGAGCACGAGTACTTGTTCGACGTTGAGACCGACGAGCGTGAGCGCGCCAACCTGGCCAGGCGCCACCCCGAGCGATTGGCGCAAATGCGCGCAGCCTGGCTGGCCTGGAACCAGTCGGTAGACCCGATCCCGGACGACGCTGTGGCCAGCAATGTCTACAGCCTGGCTGATATGCCGGCCCGCTGAATGCGCAGAGTTTGCCCAAGGCTGCAGCACCCACGCGGCTTGCCCAGCGGTGCCAAGCGGTCAACTGCGGTTTCTGGGGTCAATCGTTTCCGAGCGCCCTTGGGTGCGTTGCGAGTTCTCCAAAGAGGCTCAGCGCCAGGCAAACCGGGGTTGTTCAAAGTGCGCCACACGCGTGGGCCGCCCGAGCAAACACCACTCTCTGAACTGATACAGCAGCGCCGCCGTGGGCGCAGCGATCCATTGCTGGCCCACCGGCATCTTCAGCACCGGGTGCTCGCTGCCGGCCAGCGGCTCCAGGATGGGGGCGTCAGCACGCAAGAACTCGCGCAGAGGGATGCGGTGGATGCTGGCCACTTCGGCCGGGTTGGCCTGCAGATGCTGCGCTGAGCCGGCCCACAGCACGACTGGCGTGATGGCGTAGCCCGAGCGCGTGATGAAAGTGTCGAGGCGGCCCAACACGTGGCTCGCGTCCAGGCGCAGCGCGACTTCTTCGTCCAGCTCTCGCAAGGCGGCTTGTTCAGCGCTCTCGCCCGGGTCGATGCGGCCCCCAGGCAAGGCCCATTGGCCGGGGTGGCCACGCAGGCTGGCGGCACGGCGAGTCAACAGCACGGCGGCCTGCTGGCTCCACTGCGCCCGCTGCGGCAGGCCCCAAAGATCGGCACCATGGCCTTCGTCGACGATGGTGAGGGCCACGGCGGCCAGTTTGAGGGTCTGGGCTTGCGTCGCGGCCAATGCTTCGGCCGGCGCCGCGAAGCGGCCCAGCGCAGCAGTGATCTGCGCCCGCAGGGCTTCGGTGCACAGCAGCGACGGGGCGGAGGGTTCAGGCACCTTGTCTTTCCGAGGAGCTTTCCAAGGAGCTTTCTGAGCAGCTTTCTGACGGGGCTCCAGACGGGGATCCAGACGGGGCTTTAGACGTATGCCCAAACGACCTTCGAGCCCCCTGAGTCGGGTGGGTCCTTGGGCACTTCAGCAGCAGATGTGGACATTGTCGGTGCAGATGTCGTTGACGCACCGCACAATGCAGGGTTGATGAAGTTTGACGCACTTTCGGGGCTTGATCCAGGGCCTCATCCAGAGGCTCGTGCAGGACGCATGACGCAGCCCGCACAGCCCATGCCCACCCAAAGCCACGAGCCCGATGCTGGGGCTGCGGTGCTGCCTGCGCTTTCCCTGGCCTCGCTGGCTGCGTTGACTGCGGGTTGCGGTGGCGGGCAGGGCGATGGCGCTGCGGGCACCAGGGGTCTTCAGGGCCACCAGGCGCCGCCTCTGGCGGCCAGCGGTGCAGTGCGCCAGGCCCCGTTGCTGGGGGCCGGCTGGGTGAGCAGCGATGGCCGCGCCCAGCGCCTGGCCACCCCCACGGCACCCTTGCCCAGTCCGCAGCAATTGATGGACTGGGGCGAGCGCAACTACTTCGAGCTGTTCCCGGGCCCGGCGCCACAACTGCAGTTCGAGAACATCGCTTACCGCTTCTACCCCGCCACCGGCAACTACCTGGGGGTGGAAGGCCAGCGGGTGCTGGTGCTGGGCGCATTCACCAACAACGAAATCGTTGAGGTGGGCACTTTGGCAGGCTTTGCCGACGCTGTCTTCAACGCCAACGCCTTGGCGCGCAGCGACGCGCAAGCCGCGCGCTTCTTGCTGCAAGCGCAGTTTTCCGCCACCGATGCAGACATCGCCACTGTGCGTGCGCAAGGCTTTGCCACTTGGCTGGACCGTGAGATGGCGCGCCCGGTGGTGCAAAAGGCTTGGGATTGGCTGGTGAGCAGAGGCTACTCGGCCAGAGACAGCCGCCAGTACTACTTTGCCGAATATCCGGGCGACTTCATGGCCTGGTACCAACTGATGGCTGCGCCAGATGCGGTGCGCCAGCGCTGCGCGCTGGCGCTGTCGGAATTTTTTGTGGTCTCGCTGCAAGGCATTGCCTCAAGCATCCACTGGCCCGCGTTTGCCATCGCGCACCACTGGGACAACCTGTGCCAGCATGCTTTCGGCAACTTTCGTCCGCTGCTGGAAGCGGTGACGCTGAGCCCGGCGATGGGCGGCTTCCTGAACCTGCGCGGCAACCAGAAAGCCGACCCTGCCAGCGGTCGTTTGCCCGACGAGAACTTTGCGCGCGAAGTGATGCAGCTGTTCTCGATCGGCCTGAATCAGCTCGACCTGGATGGCACGCCCAAGCGCGACGCCACAGGTGCCACCCTCGACACCTATGGCCCGGATGACGTCAGCCACTTGGCGCGTGTCTTCACCGGCTTTGACTACGACACCCGCGTCGGTGAATTCTTCAACCCGCTGCCGCCTTTTCAAGGCATCGATCGCATCGACATCGCCCGCCGCCCGATGGTGTTGGATGCCACCCGGCACTCGTTGCTGGAGAAGCGTTTTCTGGGTACGGTCATCCCTGCCGGCACTCCGGGATTGACGGCTTTGCGCATGGCGCTCGATGCACTTTTTCAACACCCCAACGTCGGGCCGTTTTTTGGCCGTCAGATGATTCAGCGGCTGGTCAGCAGCAACCCCACACCGGCGTATGTTGCGCGCGTGGCGGCAGTGTTCAACAACAACGGCGCGGGTGTGCGGGGCGACCTGAAGGCGGTCTTCAAAGCCATCTTGCTGGACGATGAAGCGCGTGGCGCCCCGGGGCTGGATTCTTTGACCCACGGCAAGTTGCGTGAGCCGATGCTGCGTTTTGCGCAGTGGGGCCGCAGCTTTGGCCTGCGCTCGCGCATCGGCAGCTGGAAACTCTTCAACCCCACCATCAATGCCGACACCACGCTGGGGCAAAGCCCCTTGCAGGCCCCTTCGGTGTTCAACTTTTTCAGGCCAGGTCATGTGCCGCCCGGCACCGACATGGCGGCGACAGGCGCCACTGCGCCGGAGTTTCAAGGCGTCAACGAAAGCAGCGTCAGCGCTTACCCCAGTTTTCTGAACCAGGTGCTGTTCAGCGGTGTTTTTGTGCGTGCCCCCGAAGTGCCTTACCCGGTGAGCCTTGCCACCACCACCGATGGCTACGACATCGCGCCCGATTACGGCCGCGAGATCGCCATGGCACACGACAGCGCCCGGCTGGTGCAGCGGCTCAATCTCCTCATGTGCGCCGGCCAATTGGCACCCGACACCGAGCAAGCCATCGTGCAGGCACTCAAGCTCGATGAGCCAGCCGTTGGAGACAGTCTGCAGTTCAAGACCGCGCATGTGGCGCGGGCCTTGATGTTTGTGATGAGCAGCCCCGACTACCTGGTGCAGCGGTGACTGCGCCCACCCGCCAGATTGCCGCCCGCCCCATCGCAGGCGCCGATTCGCCATCGCGGCGCGCTTTCCTGCGCCGCTCGGCACAGTTGGCCCATCTGGCCGTGGCTGGCAGTGCCGCGCCGCTGGCCTTGAACCTGGCTGCCATGGGCGAGGCGGCTGCATTCAACGCCAGCGACTACAAGGCGCTGGTGTGCATCTTCTTGTATGGCGGCAACGACTACGCCAACACGGTGGTCAGCTTTGATCCCGACAGCCACGCCCGTTATGCCAGCATTCGTGCAGCGGGTGCAGGCTCGGCAGCGGGCAGCATGGTGATCAGCCGCGCCGATCTGGCAGCCACGTTGCTGCGCCCCGGCCAGCCTTTGCCGCAGGCCCGTCAGTACGCGTTGCATCCGGCAATGACGAGCCTGGCCAGTTTGTTCAACAGTGGCCGCGCTGCGGTGCAGCTCAACGTGGGCCCGCTGGTGGTGCCGCTGACGCGGGCCCAATACGAGAGCAGCGACCGGCGCCGCTTCCCCCTGCCGCCCAAGCTGTTCTCGCACAACGACCAGCAATCGGTGTGGCAGTCTTCAGCGCCCGAAGGTGCGACCACCGGCTGGGGCGGTGCGCTGGCTGACTTGGGCCTGGACAACAACAGCCAGGCGCTGTTCACCTGCATTTCCGTCACCGGCAACGGCGTCTTTCTGGCCGGTGAGCGGGCCGTGTCTTACCAATGCAGCGTCGACGGTGCGGTGCCGATCAAGCCTTTGCGCAACGGCTTCTTCGACAGCCCGCAGCAGCGCGAGGCTTACGCCAACTTCTTGCAACGTCCCCACCCGCACCAATTGGGCAAAGCCTACACCGCGGTGCTGCGCCGCGCCATCAGCGCCGAGACCCAGGTGAATACAGCTTTGGCCGCTGTCAACCTGGGCACGCCTTTTCCTGCGGGCAGCAGCCTGGGCGCGCAACTGAAAATGGTGGCCCGCTTGATCGCTGCGCGCCAAGCGCTGGGCACCCGACGACAGGTGTTTCTGGTCTCGCTGGGCGGCTTTGATTTGCACGATGAACTGGTGGCGCGCCAGCCCGGCTTGTTGCGCCAACTCAGCGAAGGCATGAGTGCTTTCTACAACGCCACCGTCGAGCTGGGGGTGGCCAACAGCGTGACGAGCTTCACCGCGTCTGATTTCGGCCGCACCTTGAGTGTCAACGGCGACGGATCGGACCACGGGTGGGGCGCGCACCATCTGGTGCTGGGCGGTGCCGTGCGCGGGGCGCGCTTTTACGGCAGCGCGCCGCCGATCAGCGTGGGCGACAGCAGCGCGCCAGAAGATCAGTGGCATGTCGGACAAGGTCGGTTGCTGCCCAGCACATCGGTGGACCAGTTTGCCGCCACATTGGGACGCTGGTTTGGCGTTCCGGACAACCAATTGGTGAGCTTGTTGCCCAATCTGGCCAACTTCGGCGCAGAGGCCGGGCGCGCCGACTATCCGCGCAATCTGGGCTTTCTGGGCTGAAACGGCGCGTCGCTTTGTGCTTTTTTCACGTTGTGTCGCCGCCCGTGCACTGCGGCGGCAGCACACACGCCAACGGCCCAATGCTGCCGCTGCTGCGGCACAGGCGGCCGTTATGATCCGCCCCCTTTGCAAGCCCGCTGGAGCACTGACCCTTGGACCCCCTGTTGCTGATCAAAGCCGCCATCATGGGGGTGGTGGAGGGCTTGACCGAGTTCTTGCCCATCTCTTCCACCGGCCATCTGATCATGGCCGCATCGCTGCTCAATTTCACCGGCGAGAAGGTCAAGGTTTTCGAGATCGCGATCCAGACCGGTGCGATGTTTGCGGTGGTGTGGGAGTACCGCCAGCGCCTGGGGGCCGCCGTCACCGGCATCACCCACGAACCAGCAGCGCGACGCTTCATGCTCAATCTGCTGGTCGCTTTCATCCCCGCCGTGGTGCTGGGGCTGAGCCTGGGCGGCATCGTCAAGCAACACTTGTTTCACCCGGTGCCGGTGGCGGTGGCTTTCATCGTCGGCGGCTTCATCATCCTGTGGGTGGAAGCGCGGCACCGCAAGAAGTTTGGCGCCATGGACTTGGGCGGCGAGCGCCGCGCCCGGGTCGAGCAGGTCGAAGACATGACCACCCTGGACGCACTGAAGGTGGGCCTGGTGCAGTGCCTGGCACTGATCCCCGGGGTCAGCCGCTCGGGCTCCACGATCATCGGCGGCATGGTGTTTGGCTTTTCGCGCAAGGCGGCGGCCGAATTCAGCTTCTTCTTGGGCATCCCCACGCTGATGGGCGCTGGCGCCTATTCGGTGCTGAAGCAGCGCGAGTTGCTGTCGTGGGCTGACCTGCCGATGTTCGCCGTCGGGCTGGTTTTTGCGTTCTTCAGCGCCTTGGTGTGTATCCGCTGGTTGATCCGTTATGTCTCAACCCACGACTTCACCATCTTCGCCTGGTACCGCATCGTGTTTGGCCTGGGTGTCTTGCTGACGGCGCAGATGGGTTGGGTGGAGTGGAAGGCTTGAACGCGCCTCCAGCCTCGCCGCTGCGCTTCAGGCCGCTCTGAAGACCAAGTCCCAGACCCCGTGGCCCAGACGCAGGCCACGCTGCTCGAACTTGGTCAGCGGACGGTACCCGGGCCTGGGCGCAAAGCCGTCAGCGGTATTGACCAGCGCAGGTTCTGCGCTCAGCACTTCCAGCATCTGCTGCGCATAAGGCTCCCAGTCGGTCGCGCAATGCAGGTAGCCGCCGGGCCCCAGCCGGCTGGCCAGCAGCGCCACCAGCGGCGGCTGGATCAAGCGGCGCTTGTGGTGCCGTAACTTGTGCCAGGGGTCCGGAAAGAAGATGTGCACCCCGGCCAGCGACTGCGGCGCCAGCATCTGTTGCAGCACCTCCACCGCGTCGAACTGCATCAATCGCAGGTTAGGCAGCTGCATCTCGCCGATGCGCTTGAGCAAAGCGCCGACGCCGGGCTCGTGCACCTCGATGCCCAGAAAATTGGTCTGCGGCATCGCCTGCGCGATCTGCGCCGTGGCGTCACCCATGCCGAAGCCGATTTCAAGCACACACGGGGCGTCGCGCCCGAAGGCCGATGCCAGGTCAAGCAGGTGGGGCTTGAAAGGCAGCAGATATTGCGGCCCCAGGGTTTGCAGCGCACGCTGCTGGCCACTGCCCATGCGTCCGGCGCGCAGCACAAAGCTGCGGATCGGGCGACCGATCAGCGTTGGATCGGGGGTGGGCCGTGCGGGCATGTTTTTGGGCTCTGGCATGAGCTGCGCATTGTGCCGGCCGACGCATCGCCAAGGACAGGGTGTGACCCTGGCTGCTGCAGCGACTTGCAGGGTCGATGCAAAACCTGGTTCAAAGCCACCCTCAAAGCCACCTGCGAAGTCGAGGCCGCGCTAGAATCGTGCGCGAATTGCGGGTGTAGTTCAATGGTAGAACGGCAGCTTCCCAAGCTTCATACGAGGGTTCGATTCCCTTCACCCGCTCCAAACAGAACCGCCTTCTTCGGCCCGATTCGGGCCGTTTTCGATTGAAGAGCGGTGAGAGGATGAGTACCTTCACGGGTGTGCCCAAGTTCACTCCGGAATTCCGGACGTGGACATCGTGCGGCACCTTGCAGCGTGTCCCCTTGGCTCGCCTCGTCTGTCAAGACTTCCCAGGTTCCACGAATGCGGCATCATGACGCGCATGAACAAGGTGCCGTTGAAAGTCTGGGTCCAGGGGTTGGACGGAGCCACGCAGGAAGCCTTGCGTGGCTTGGGTTTCGCGGTCAGCGTTGGCCAAGCGGGTGATGAATCGGCTGCTGACGCCAAAGACCACGACGCGGTGCTGTGGTGGGCTGCCGACGCGGCGGCCCTGCACCATCTGATTGCGATGCCTGAATTGCCCGCATCTGCACTGGAGCGGGCCTGGGTGGTCTGCACCCCGCTGGATGACCCGGCGCTTGAAGAAGCGTTGGTGCAACGTGGGGTGGAGGCCTTGACGGCACTGCTGCCGCCAGCGCAAATGGCCCGCACCCTGCGCCAGGCGGTGCACCGCAAGCGCCTGGAGCGCGCCGCACGCACGGCCTACGCCACCGATCTGGCCACCGGTCTGCCGCACCAGGCGCAGTTGGTGGAGCACATGACGCAGTTGTTGGCCCTGCGCGAGCGTGAGCCCGCGCCGATGGTGCTGCTGGTGTTGCGGATGACGGGTTTTGAGCAGGCGGCTGCGCGTCTGGGCGCCGAGGCCGGCAACGTGCTGCGACGCAAGGTGGCGGTGCGCTTGCGCGCCGGGCTGAGAGCCAGCGATGTCGTGGCCTCGATGGACGCCAATTCCTTCGGCGTCTTGCTGGGCCGCCTCGAGGCCAAGGCCGATGGCGAGCGCGTGGCGGCCAAGCTGGTGCAGGCGTTGCAGCAGCCGATCCAGGTCGCCGGTCAGCCTTGCCGAGTCAGCGCTGCGGTGGGGCTTGCGCTGTATCCCGAGCATGGCAAGGACGTCGAGTCGCTGCTGCAGCGGGCCAGCGCGCAGGCGGGTTCGGTAGTGACCTTGGGCCGCTCAGGTTTTGGGGGCAGCGTGCAGCGCAGCGGTGGTGTGGCCGCAAATGACGAGGACTCAGCCCCCGGCTGATCGGCCGTAGACGGCATCCAGTGACGCCCGCTGGGGCGCCCCTCGAGCATCCCGGGCAGTGGGGCGCGCTCGCGTTTGATGCCTTGCTTGCCGCGGCGCTTTGCACGCCAGGTCAGCCACGCGCCTTGCAGCGCTGTCTTGATCCGGCTGTGGTTGCGCGTGCTCCCGACACGCGACATGAGCGCACTTGACCTCGCCATAGCCCAGGCTATGTCTGCGGTTTGCGCCTTGCATCCCATCCCAAACCAGGGCGCGGACACTCGCGGGGGCTTGTTCAGCGTCGCCCCAAGATCTCGCCCAACGATGGCTCGCAGCCGATCCATGCTTGGCGGGCAAGCTCAATCCTTGGCGGTTTGCTCAGATGGGGCGCGCTGCTCGCAGACTTCGCCTTCGGCCGTGATCTGCGCAAAGTCCACCCGGGTCTGCAAAGCGCGTCCAGTGCTGCGCACCCGTTCGCGCAAAGTCTCGAGATAAGGCACGCTGTCGCGCTGCAGCGCCTGCAGCACGGCCTCTTCGTCCGGGAAGGCCTTCAGCGCATCCCACCACACGGCGCGGCCGGCCAGAAAGCCCGAGGCGCCGGCCTTGCAGGCGTAGTGCAGCGCGTGTCTGAAGCTGCTGGCCGAGCCGCCTGCGGAGAGCAGGACCCAGGGCACACCCGCGCATGCTGCCGCCATCTGGTCGAAGGCGTCTTGCGCTGCATCGGCGCCCTCCGATCCTGGTGCCGGCATGCTGGCCATGGGCAGCGGGCTCTCCAGCTTGAACAGGTCCACACCGTAACTCGGGTCAGCAAAGGTGCGCACGCTTTGAATGACGAGTTGCGCCTGTTTGCCGGCGTCTTCTTCGTAGCTGGCTGTCTGGCCTGCACGGGCGGCGAAGGGGTGGACCAGCAGTTCGAAGACAAAAGCGATGTCGTGCGCCAGGCATGCCTGCCCCACCTTGCGCACCAAGGCCTGCTGGTGCGCCAGCACGGCAGCGCTGGCGTCGGGCCTGTACCAGGCCAGCAGCTTGACGGCATCGGCACCTGTGCGCCGGATCTGTGCCACGCTCCAGTCCTTGATCAGGTGCGAGAGGCGGCCCTCTGGGTGGTCGTCGAAGCGGTGGTCTTCCAGTGTCAGCAGCAGGCCGCGAGCGGGCTGCAACCAGGGGCTGGCAGCAGGCAGGCCGTAGTTGGGGTCGACCAGCATCGCGCTGGCATGTGGCGCCAGGCCCTGCGCCAGCAACGCCTTGCAGCGCACGATGTCCTCAAAGCTGACGTGCGCGGCGTCGATGCCACGGGCCTTGGCCACCAGATTGACGATGGGCGGGCGCTGGTCGATGGCCACCATCGAAAAGAAGCCTTGTTCGTCAGCCAGCCTTCGCAGCCCCCAGTGTTTGCCCCAGCGTTTCGGGTTGAGGGCGATTGCTGCTCGGTTCGAAGTCATGGTCAGGTGATGTGCAAGTTAAGTTGGGATGTCTGGAATGTCGAGGGTGCGCATGCCATCAGCCTGCAGCCTGCACGCGACTCAGCCTCAACCTGGTGTGGCAGTTCGCTGCAGCAATTGCTGCACTTCGGGCCTGGAAGGTGCACCCTGCACACCGGGCCCGCGCAGGCATTTCAGTGCGGCAGCGGCAGCGGCAAAGCGCAGGGCTTCGATATCTGCAGCCCCTTCGGCGCGGGCGCAGGCCAGCGCGCCGTGGAAGACATCGCCAGCGGCGGTGGTGTCAACAACTTGCCCGACTTCGAAAGCCGGCAGATGTTGCACGGCCTGGCCCTGTTGCAGCCAGCTCATGCCTCGCGCGCCGCGGGTCAACACGGCAACCTTGGCGCCCGCTTGCAAGGCCAGCAGGAGTGCGCTGTCCTGCGCCTGCGGCGTGCCTGCAAACGCGGCCAGCCCGGCTTCGGAAAACACCACCCAGTCGGCCAGACCCACCAGCAGCTGCAAGTCAGCTTGCGGCGCGGCATCGGCGTCCAGCACCGATGGCATGCCTGTGGCGCGCGCCCGTTGCAAGGCTTCTGAGGCCCAGTTCGGACAGCGCGGGTCGGTCAGCAGCATGTCTGCATCGGCCAATGCGTGGGCGGCCAGGGCAGGGGCCTGGTGCAGCGCGCTGCCGCGGTGGTTGACGATCATGCGTTCGCCCTGCGCATCGACCACCACACTCGACACCGAACTGCTCGCGCCAGCCACCCGCAGCAAACCCCGGGTGTCCACCCTTTCCCGATGCAGCGTACTTTCGAAGACGGCTGCACAGGCATCGTCACCGACAGGCGCAAACAGTTGGGCACGGCAGCCCAGCCGGGCCACCGCCACCATCGCGTTGGCCGTCATGCCGCCGACCTGGACGCGGTAGTGGCTGGCAGGTGTCTTGTTGGCTTCGGTGGGCAGCCGCGCCACGTTGAACACATGGTCCAGCGCCACATGGCCCACGCCTACCAGACGCTTGGTCATCACCCGTCAGAGCGCCGGCGCCAACACCGGCTTGACCAGCTCACCAGCCATGAAGCGCGGGAACACGCTGGCAAATTCGTCGAGCCCAAAGCGTTGATCGACCAGCTTGCGGTAGTCGTCGCGGCGCGAACGCAGCAGCGCGATGTTGGCGGGCAGGTCTGACTTGGGGAAGTAGAAAGACCGCACCATGTAGAAAAGTTTGCGCCGCACCGGCTTGCTTTCTTCGATCGTCCAGGGGTTGTCATTCTCGCCCAGCAACAACAGCACGCCGCGCGGCCAGATGACCTGCAGGCCTTGATTGCGCGCAGCATGGGCACCACTGGATTCGACGACCAGCGCGAACCGGCGCTGCAGGTCACCGACCTGATGCGGTCTGGCGCCCAGCGACTCGGCCAAGGCCAGCCGCGTGGCGCGTGGGTCAGAGACCCAGATGTTCTTGTAGCCCAAAGATTGCGCAGCCAACAAGGCGCCCATGCCGACAGGGCCGGCGCCCAGGATCAAGACGTCGCTTTGTGCGGGCGGCACCAGCGGCAGCACGGTGCGCAAGCCGTGCGCTGCCGTGCCGATGGTGTCGAGCAGCAGTGGCGCCAGATCGTCGTCGATGTCGTCAGGCACCGGCATCAGGCACTGCTGCGGTACCGCCAGCGC
>Ga0105046_10004540_pt1 | contig 22094 bp, 22 predicted proteins | sample MAT03_FD_78385 | JGI IMG/M metagenome (GOLD analysis project Ga0105046, IMG submission 78385) | Freshwater microbial communities from Lake Fryxell liftoff mats and glacier meltwater in Antarctica - MAT-03 (megahit assembly) | ecosystem: Environmental > Aquatic > Freshwater > Ice > Liftoff...
CAGGGTATACTAATGTATCGAGCGTCATGCTGGTTCAGATCGGTCGGCGCGAAGGGCCGGCCACCCGAAAACATGGGAGCAGGCCATCGGCGCGAGGAAGACACAGTCGGGTGCCGCACACAGCGACCCCGGGGAAGGCGCGGCGGATAGTCGGCTTCACCGCAAAAATCCAGCCCCTTATTGTGGCTCGACCCAACCAATGGTCCCATCGCCGCGCCGATAGACCATATTGTGCGACCCGGATTTGCTGTTCACGAACAGCAGCGCATTGGTGTTGCGCAAATCCATCATCATGACCGCATCAGACACACTGGCCGTCGGAACATCGACCCGTGTTTCCGCGATGATCGCGGGAGCATCGCCCACTTCTTCTTCGTCGCTGCCTGCGTCAAAAACGATATACGCAGCGTTATCCTCCCCCGCCGCCGCACCGTTGCCGACCCCGTTGTGCTCTTTCAGACGGCGCATATAGCGGCGCAATTGCTTTTCAATGCGTTCCGCCGCCGCTTCAAAGGCGACGTGAGCATCCTGCGCATCACCATGGCCTTTGAGCACCAGCCCCTGCATGACATGGGCGACGATATCGCAAGTGAAGCTGTCGTGCGGCCCCTTACCAAAAGTCGTGTGCGCGCTGAGTGCGCGAGAAAAATATTTGTCGGCAATCGCGTTCATCCGGTTTCCGACGTGGGTTTGCAACGCTTCACCTGTTTCCATCTGGTGGCCCGAAACGCGAATTTCCATGGTCATTCTCCTTTATCTGGCCGGCGAACCGGCCCATCAATATCAAGCGCGGTCAAGCCATAAGGGTTGCTTGAGCGTGTTGATAAATTCGGAATGGCAAGCCTGCTCCGCCGCTGTCGCGGCATGAGGGCGTGGTTCGCGATAGGGCCGCGCATCGCTGGGGGAAGCAGCAGTAGTCAAAGATTTCTGAGGGTCCGGCGCCGCTTGTGACGGCGCCAGCCCAAGCCCAATCTGGCGTCCGCCGGTCATTTCGATATACAGATGCGCGAGCAGTTCGGCATCGAGTAATGCGCCATGTTTTACCCGGTGCGATCGATCAATACCGTAACGGATGCACATCGCATCCAGACTGTGCTTAGCGCCGGGATGCAGCTTACGCGCCATCTGTACCGTACAGACCATACGGTCGTGGCCAAGCGCAGCCATGCCAACCCGCGCGAGTTCGGCATTGACGAAGCCAAAATCAAAGGTGGCATTGTGCGCGACCAGTGGCGCATCACCCAGAAAATCGATCAGCGCGGCGGCCCGCTCGGCAAAGCGCGGCTTGTCCGACAGAAAACCGATGGACAGACCATGCACGGCCTCGGCTTCAAACGGCATGTCACGCTCTGGGTGGAAATAAGCGTGGAAGTTGCGCCCGGTCTCGCGGCGATCAACAAGTTCGATGCAGCCTATTTCGACGAGCCGGTGCCCGCCGCGTGGATCGAGACCTGTTGTTTCTGTATCGAAGATTATTTCACGCATTGAGCAGTTACTATCGACCTGTTTAACGGCGGAAACAAGATGCGATGGACGCTATTTGCGCGCGCATCACCGCTTTGGGACGACTTGTATCAATTATGAAGTCTGCCCGCGCCCGCTTGGTCCGGTCGGGCAACTGCAACCGCCGAATCGCGCGGAATTTATCCTCGGTCATCCCGGCGCGCGCCAGCACGCGGCGGCGCTGGACCCACAGCGGTGCGCTGACCACGGCGATGGCACCAACGCGCCGCCAGCCACCCTTTTCAAACAATAACGGAATATCGAGCACCACAAGTGGTCGAGCGCGGTGCTGCGCCAGAAAGCGCCTTTGGCAATGGGCCACCGCCGGATGGACAATGGCTTCAAGCGCAGCAAGTTCGGTGCGGTCGCCCAGGACTCTGGCTCCAAGTATTGCCCGGTTCACTCCATCTGCTCCGGTGCTGCCCGGAAAGCGCGCCTCGATCGCCGCTACCAGCGTACCGCCAGCCGCCTGTAGGCTGTGAACTTCGGCATCGGCATCGAATACTGGCACGCCAGCCGCCCTGAACATGGCTGTTGCCGTTGACTTCCCCATCCCGATTGACCCGGTCAAACCCAGGATGAAAGGCCGCCTGAGCTGCGATTTGGGGCGCGGGTAACTGCTCACACCGCAAGCAGCTTTGCCCGCAACCGTCCATCGGGATCATCAGGCGGCGCAGCGCCAAAGAACAGTTCAAAGGCCACCGCAGCCTGACCGATCAGCATCTCTAGCCCATCGACGACCTCTAGCCCGCGTCCGCGCGCAGCGGCCAGCAGCGGTGTTTCAAGCGGCGCATAGACCAGATCATAAACGATCGCATCTTTGGGCAGAGTATCAATGTTAAGTTCCAGTGGCGATTGTCCTGTCATGCCAAGACTGCTGGCATTGACCAGCAGCGCAGCGGGCGGCACGGACGCATCGAGAGGCAGAGCACGGCCTTTCAGCCCGAAGTGCAGCAGCAGGGCGCTGGCCTTTAGCACGTTGCGGTTGAGCACCGTCACCGGTCCCACGCCGATCTGGGCCAGCGCGAACAGCACGGCCCGCGCCGCGCCGCCTGCGCCGATCACGACGATGGGCGCGCCAGCAAGATCAGCATCGGCAATCGGCGCGAAAAAGCCCGCAGCATCGGTATTGGTGCAAATCAGAGATCCGGCGCCGTGGAATATCGTATTTGCTGCGCCGATGCTGCGCCCAACCCCGCCGGGATCATCCACATGCGCAATTACGGTTTGCTTATGCGGCAGGGTCACATTGCAGCCGCGCCACAGCGGATCGGCACGCCGCGCAGCGATATACCCCGCCAGTGCTTCAGGCAGGACGTGACAGGCGCGATACTCGGCATCAATACCAAGTTCCGCCAGCCAGAAATTGTGAATCAGCGGAGATTTGCTGTGCGTGATAGGATCGCCGATCACTTCGGCATAGGGGCGATGTTGCGTCATCGGGCAATTTCCCCCTGGCCGCGCAACCAGTCCAGCAACGCAAGCAAGGGCAGGCCGATTATTGTCCAACGGTCGCCCTCGGTCCGCGAGAACAGCTGCACGCCTGCGCCCTCAACCTCGTAACATCCGACCGTCCAGCGAATCCGGTCCCATTGTGCCTCCACATAATCAGAGATGAACGCAGGGCTGAGCGGGCGCACCCACAGCGTGGCCGTGCCGATGTGCCGCCACAGCGGCGCACCATTTTCGCTAACCACCACCGCACTGTACAGGCGGTGGCGCTGTCCTGACAGCAATGTCAGTTGATCCTTGGCGTCGTCCGGTGACGCCGGTTTGGTCAAGATAGTTCCGTCGTCAAGGGCCAGCAGTTGATCCGCGCCGATCACCAATTGTCCCGGCCGCCGCGTTGATAGTTTGACGGACTTCGCCTCCGCCAGGGCATCGGCTATGTTGCGCGGAGCGTGCCCTTCGGCCTGCAGTCCCGCAAGCAGAGCGGCTTCGTCAAGATTGGCTGGTTCGACGGTGAAATCGACACCGCCATCGCGCAGCATCTGTGCCCGCCCCTCACTTTGCGATGCCAGCAACAGGCGGGTCACTTCACGGTCAACCCGGCGGTGTGGTCCTCAGCCAATTTGATGATCGCCGCGGCGGTTTCCTCAATCGACCGCCGGGTTACGTCGATCACCGGCCAACCATTGTCGGCAAAAATCCGCCGCGCATAAGCAAGTTCCGCCTTGACCGCATCTTCTTCGACATAGGCTGTCTCAGGTGCCTGGTTCAGCGAAAGCAGCCGATTGCGCCGCACCTGAACCAACCGGTCGAGACCTGTCGTAAGGCCGACGACCAGCGGCCGTTCCAGCCGGAACAGTGCGCCGGGCGGGGGTGATTCAGGAACAATGGGAATATTGGCGGTCTTAAAGCCGCGATTGGCAAGGTAAATGCTCGTTGGCGTTTTGGATGTACGCGAAACCCCAGCCAGCACGATGTCAGCTTCCTCCCAATCTTCCCATGCAATGCCGTCATCGTGCGCGACGGTAAACTGGATCGCATCGACACGTGCAAAATATGCGGCATCGAGGGCGTGCTGACGACCTGGCCGAGCCTTGGCCTTTTGCCCCAGCATGCGCGACAGGGCGTCGGTCACCGCATCCAGAACAGCCACCGCCGGAAAGTCGAGCGCTGCGGTGCGTCGTTCGAGACTTGCGCGCAAATCGACATTGACCAGGGTAAAGAGGATTAAGCCGGGGCTGGATTTGACCTCTGCCATGATCCGGTCAAGATGCGCCTCAGACCGCACCATGGGCCAAAAATGCCGCACCACCTCGACATCATCGAACTGGGCGATGGCTGCTTTGGCAAGATTCTCCAGCGTTTCGCCGGTGGAATCGGATATAAGATGAACGTGAAGCCGCATGGCCAACATTCTTTGCCTGTGCTCGGGCCGCTGGCAAGGGTGATTGCATCAACCGTTGAGCCTTATTCAGCCGTTGAACATCTGGGTTATAGGTCTGTGGATAAATCAGGCACTCTTGCGCCATGCACATTCGCACCGATTCCATGCATCGGCTTATCAACAGATGCACCAAATGATCCTCTGCCTGTGGACAAAATGGCAGTACCCCGCCGACTCGCCTGTAATGCTGACGATTTTGCAGCGTGAACCTGTTGGCAAAGGCGGGGAAGCGGGTTAAATCCCCGTTCACCGCCAGCCCAACAAACCACAACAAGAATATATATATTATGATGATAAAGAGACGGACTAGAATTTTATGACCGATAAATCTTTGCTCGCAGTCCTGCGCGGCGAGAAACGGACCCCAGCGCCGATATGGCTGATGCGACAGGCGGGGCGTTATCTGCCGGAATACCGCGAACTGCGTGCTCAAAAGGGTGGCTTCCTTGAGCTTTGCTATGATCCGGAGTCAGCAGCAGAAGTCACGCTGCAACCCATTCGCCGTTTTGGTTTCGATGGTGCGATCCTTTTTTCTGATATTTTGGTAATTCCGCACGCTCTGGGACAGGATTTGTGGTTTGAGGCGGGGGAGGGTCCGCGGCTTGCCCCGCCGCTTGCGGATGCTGCGCTCGGCGGTCTGGCAAAGGCCCCTGAACGCTTGCTGCCCATCTATGAAACCGTGCGCCGGGTTGCGGCAGCCCTTCCATCACAGACGACCTTATTGGGGTTCGCCGGCAGCCCCTGGACCGTTGCTACTTATATGGTCGCGGGTCAGGGGTCCAAGGACCAGAGCGCAGCACGAACCCTGGCTTATTCTGATCCCCAGCGGTTTGAATCGATCATTGCAGCCATCGTCACTGCCACTGTCGATTATCTGTCGGGTCAGATCAAGGCCGGCGTCGATGCGGTACAATTGTTTGAAAGCTGGGCTGGAAATCTGAGCCCCGCACAATTTGAACGATGGGTTATTGCCCCAAATTCCGCCATTGTGGCGCAGTTGCGTGCGAGACATCCCGACACGCCGATCATCGGTTTTCCTAAAGGCGCGGGGGGTAAATTAGCGGCCTATGCCCGCGAGACAGGTGTTGATGTGTTGGGGCTGGATGAAACTGTGGATCCGGTCTGGGCCGACAAAATTTTGCCGCCAGGATTGCCGGTGCAGGGCAACCTTGATCCACTTGCCTTGCTCACGGGCGGCCAGGCTCTTGACGAGGGCGTCGACCGGATATTGGCGGCTTTTACCGATCGTCCGCACATTTTCAATCTCGGCCACGGCATTACGCCTGACGTACCGATTGTGCATGTCGAAGCTTTGCTTCGGCGCGTGCGTGGGTCATAAGCCATGGATGCTGGTATCGGATTGCTGGGGACAGCCATGATTTGGGTCAAGGCCGCGCATATAATTTTCGTCATCTTTCTGATGGCGGGGTTGTTCATGCTGCCCCGCTTTTTTGTCTATCATCATCAATGTGCGGTCGGATCCGATGAAGATGCCAAGTGGATTGAACGGGAAGACCGGTTGTGCCGCATCATCCTAAACCCATCGCTCTATATTGTCTGGATTTTAGGCCTTTTACTGACCGTCAACGGCAGCTATTGGTCGCAGGGCTGGTTTCAGCTGAAACTGGGTTTCGTAATCGGCCTTAGTGTTTATCACGGCTGGTTGGTGGTATATTTCAAGAAATTGCGGGCTGGGCAGCGGCCGCTGAGCGAAAAAGCGCTGCGTTTGTTGAATGAGGTGCCGGGCGTGGTGGCCGCTGTTACCGTAATCCTTGCTGTCGTGCGTCCCTTTTGAACTTTACATGCGATTGACTTGATGTCGCCGCGCGCTTAAATCGATACAGAGCTATCAGGCTTGGCGTGCGGTCCTCGCGCGATCGGGACAGGCAATCATTGCCTCATCATATGTCCTAACCTATCTCCAGCGCTGCTCCGGCAGCACCTTGACCCTATATTCCTATGGAATCCATTCAATGCACCTGAAAGAACTTAAGAAAAAAGCCCCGGCGCAGTTGGTCGAGATGGCCGAAGAACTGGGCGTCGAAGGCGCATCAACCCTGCGTAAACAGGATCTGATGTTTTCCATCCTCAAGGAGGTTGCCGAAGACGGTGAGGAGATTATCGGTTCGGGTACGATCGAAGTGCTGCCGGATTCATTTGGTTTCTTGCGCAGTTCCGAGGCGAATTATCTTGCCGGGCCAGATGATATTTATGTGTCTCCCAATCAGGTCCGCAAATTTGGTTTGCGCACAGGCGATACGGTTGAGGGTGAAATCCGCGCACCGCGCGATGGCGAACGCTATTTCGCGCTCACCAAACTTGTCAGCGTCAATTTTGATGACCCTGAAGCAGTGCGCCACCGTGTCAATTTCGACAATCTGACACCGCTCTATCCAAATCAGAAACTGTCGCTGGATTCGCTCGATCCGGCAGAGAAAGATAAATCGGCGCGAGTCATCGACCTTGTCAGCCCGCAGGGTAAGGGCCAGCGCGCACTGATCGTAGCGCCGCCGCGCACGGGTAAAACCGTGCTGCTCCAGAATATTGCCAAGGCGATTACGGACAATCATCCAGAGGTGTATCTGATTGTCCTGCTGGTTGATGAGCGGCCCGAAGAAGTCACCGACATGCAGCGTAGTGTGAAGGGCGAAGTTGTCTCCTCGACCTTTGATGAACCTGCCACACGGCATGTTCAAGTCGCCGAAATGGTGATTGAAAAGGCCAAGCGCCTGGTTGAACACAAGAAGGATGTTGTCATCCTGCTCGATTCGATCACTCGCTTGGGCCGCGCTTACAACACCGTGGTTCCCTCGTCAGGCAAGGTGCTGACCGGCGGTGTTGATGCTAATGCGCTCCAGCGCCCAAAACGCTTTTTCGGCGCGGCACGGAACATCGAAGAGGGTGGCTCGCTTTCCATCATCGCCACTGCTCTGATCGATACAGGCAGCCGGATGGACGAGGTTATCTTTGAAGAGTTCAAGGGTACCGGCAACAGTGAAATCGTGCTCGATCGCAAGGTGGCCGATAAGCGTATCTTCCCGGCACTGGATGTCGGAAAATCGGGAACCCGCAAGGAAGAGTTGTTGCTGGACAAGGACAAACTGTCGAAAATGTGGGTATTGCGCCGGATTTTGATGCAGATGGGAACCGTGGATGCGATGGAATTCCTGCTCGACAAGATCAAGGGTTCAAAAACCAACGAAGATTTCTTCGATTCGATGAATCAATAGATTTCCCGTATCAACGGACTTCACTGATTTCTGCGAAGGGCAGCATTTGTTACGATAGTTGCCTTGGGGGCTGTGGACGTGCTTGACCTCATCCTAAACTTTACTGCTGCAACCAACGATGGTTTTGGCGGGCTAGCGGGTATTTGGGCCGCTATCGCCAAGGATTTTTCCAACATCACCGAACCGGGCGCATTCAGTGCGTTTTTGCAGGTGCTTGCAATCGATCTGGTGCTGGCGGGCGACAACGCGATTGTCGTTGGCGCGCTCGCAGCGGGCTTGCCCGCCGACCAACGCAAGAAGGTCATTCTGATCGGGATTGCCGCTGCGCTGGTGCTGCGCATCGCTTTTGCGTTGGTGGTGACCCAGTTGATGGCAATCGTCGGCCTGATCTTCATCGGCGGCTTGCTGCTGGTGTGGGTGGCCTGGAAGATGTGGCGCGACCTGCGCGATCATGGCGGCGAATCGCTGGGCTCACCCGAAATCATAGGCGATGAAGATTCCGGCCTGAGGCCTGCGAGAAGCTTTGCTGCGGCTGCATGGGCGGTTGCCGTCGCCGACGTGTCGATGAGCTTGGATAATGTCCTCGCGGTTGCGGGCGCGGCGCGCGACCATCCCGGAATCATGATCGTCGGCCTGGTCGTCGCGGTCGCATTGATGGGTATCGCCGCCAATATCATCGCCAAATATATCGAACGCTATAAATGGATCGCCTACGTCGGTTTGGCCGTGATCGTGTATGTTGCGGGCAAGATGATCTATGACGGCTGGGTCGACCCGCGGGTCGGCATGGGCACAGTGTTTGGGTAGGCATATCGCGGGCCGACCATTGCATCATCGCCCTTATGTGATGGTGCCATGGTTCTGATAGCGGCGATAATTGCGTGCACCGTGTTAGTTTAACCCGCTTTTGTTGTTATTGGTGCCTGTAATACCAACCAGGGCGAGGTGATTGCTATCTTTCCTGCCGATCGGCTTGAACCTGCCGGGTACGGACACGATCTTGATGCCATGAGCACTCTCCACCTGACCCGCGTTGCTTTTGGTGCAGCCGATCTTTCGATGCTCACCGCCAATATCGCTGTGCGCTCACAGAACGGCGAGGTGCGCTTTACCACCCGCAACCGCCCGCGCCGCGCCGCGGAATTGGTCGGGGGATATCTGCATTTCATCATTCGTCACACACTGGTGGCGCGCGCGCAGATTCTGCGTTTTGATGCGGCAGAGGATGGGCGTATTGATATTATATGCTCTGGTCTGTTGGAACAGGTCGTGCCGACGGCCCGTCGTGCGCATCAGGGTTGGCGTTATTTGGAAAGCACTGATGCGCCGCCGCTATTGGATGAGGAAAGTGGGATCGGCGCGCTGCCCCCGCAGCTTGCGCGCGAACTTAGCAATCTCGCACTGATCTAACTGGCCTGCGCCGCAAGCTGTGCCGCCATCATGTCCCACAATTTGTTCATCGCCTTCATCGGCCGCACCATCACCTTGAAATCGCTAATCTGACCGTCGGCATTCCAGCGGATGATATCGACGCCGTTCACGTGAACGCCATCGACCGTGCGGGTGAATTCAAGACAGGCTTCGTTGCCATCGACGAGCTGGCGAACATAGGAGAAATCCCCGCCGCCAAGCACGTGGGCGGCGGCGTGGAGATAGGCGAAGACCTTGTCTGCCCCGACCTGCGGGGTGTGGACTACGGGGGAATGAAAGACGGCATCGGGTGCGAGCATGGCGCGCAGCACCGCCGGGTTTTCGCCGCCCGCCATATAGCTGTGCCAAGCCGCCAGGCCTGCGTCAGCAGCGCCGCTCACCGCAAATGCTCGGCGAAAAAGGCCTCGGTGCGATCATCTGCCAGCCGTGCGCCCGATTCGTCGCGCCTGATTCCTGTTTCTGCGGCAAAGCCATGGTCCAGCCCGGCATAATCGTGGAGCGTCACGCGCGGATGCGGGTCAAGCGCGGCGTGGATTGCGGCCTGTGCCGCTGGTCCCACAAAATGGTCGGCAGTTGGGATGTGCAGCATCAACGGGGCGGCGATGCCATGTGCCTCGTTCAGCATTGTGTCGATCATCACACCATAATAGCCGACCGACGCGTGAATGTCAGTCCGTGCCGCTGCCATGTATGCGAGCCGTCCGCCAAGACAAAAACCGACAAGGCCGATCTTTGCAGCGCCATCGCCGCGTGCCCAGCGGATCACGGCTTCGATATCCATCACACCTTGATTCGCATCATATTGCCCAAAATTGCTGAGTGCTTCCTGAAACTCGGCCGCGATATCGGGGTTGAGTTCGACGCCGGGGGCGAAGCGCCAGAAGATGTCGGGGGCGATGGCTAGAAAACCTTTGGCAGCCCATTGATCGCATTTGCTGCGGATACCGGCATTTATCCCAAAGATTTCGGGCACTACAATGATCGCGCGTCCGGTGAACTCTGCCGGGCGGGCAACATAAGCCGGGATCAGGCCTTCATTATTGAGGGCGTCTATTTTCTCGATCATTGCGCATATCATCCCTGTGCTTGCCAAATCGGCTGGACCCGGCAAAGCTAGCAGCAGCAGGCCGCGCCGCTCAAGAGGGAAGGCGCGCAGCGGAGGTGAAACCATGAAAATTAACGTAGAAGTCGATTGCACGCCCGAAGAAGCCCGACGCTTGTTCGGACTACCCGATCTGACGCCGCTCCACGCCATATATTTGTCGCGCGTCGAAAAATTGATGGAAAAGGGCATCACGCCCGACATCGTCGAAGGCATGATTAAAAATTGGGTGCCGATGGGTGAGGCCGGGATGGGTCTTGTTCAGTCGCTGCTGGGGCAATTCGGTGGATCAATCCTGGGCGGCGGTAAAAAGGCGGGCAATGATGACGTCAAGCCACCAGCTCCCCGGAAACGCTGACGGAAACAAATATCTCTAAAGAAACGATTTTTGCACTCTCGAGCGGAGCTCCGCCCGCCGGCGTGGCCGTGGTGCGTATCAGCGGTCCTGCGGCCGAAGATGCACTAATCGCGCTGGGCGGTCGTCTGCCGCCGCCGCGCCGCGCCGTGCTGCGGTCGCTGCATGATCCGCAGGACCGCACACTGCTTGATCGTGCGCTCGTCCTGTGGCTGCCTGGTCCGGGTAGCGCCACGGGTGAGGATATGGCCGAACTGCATCTGCATGGTGGCCGCGCGGTGGTGGCCGCGGTGCTAGCAGCGCTGGCACGAATACCGAATTTGCGCGCGGCAGATGCTGGCGAATTTACCCGCCGCGCCTTTGACCATGGCCGCATCGACTTGATCGAAGCCGAGGGCCTTGCCGACTTGCTCACCGCTGAGACAGAAGGCCAACGGCGCCAGGCGATGCTTGCGGCAAGCGGCCATGTGTCGCTGCGCGTCGCGGGCTGGCAGGGCTGCTTGCTAGGAATTGCCGCTGGGATCGAAGCCGCCCTCGACTTTGTCGATGAAGATGACGTGGCGCGCGAGGTAGCGGCTATGGGCGAAGTTCGCCGAAAAACTGCCGAACTTCACAGTGAGATTACGTCTTGGCTCAGACGCCCTGCTGCGGAGCGCATCCGCGATGGGCTGTCCGTCGTTATTGCGGGGCCACCGAATGTCGGAAAATCTACACTTCTTAATGCGATAGCACAGCGTGAGGTGGCCATCGTGTCCCCTCTTGCCGGCACAACGCGCGATATCGTCGAAGTGCCTCTGGCGTTGGATGGTATTGCTCTGCGTTTCGCCGATACGGCAGGGCTGCGCGATGACAGCCCCGACATGATCGAGCGTATTGGCATGGACCGGGCAAGCGCAGCCATTGCCGCCGCCGATATCTTGCTGTGGTTGGGCGTGGTGGAGGATTGTCCGGTGCATCCAAAAGCGCTGCGCATCGCTGCGCAGTCGGATCGTATTGTTGCCGATCCTGCCGCAGATTTGGTTCTTTCGGCAAAATTTGGGACTGGGATGGACGCGCTGCATGGCGCGATCGTTGCGCTTGCGCGCACCATGCTACCGCTTGAGGGCGAAGCGGCGCTTCATGCCAGTCAGCGCGCCGCACTGGCCGAAGTCGCCCACTGGCTTGCGATTGCGCCGGACAGCATTGAGGGGCGCGACATGATTCTTTTTGCCGAACGCATTCGGCTGGCCAGCGCCGCGCTGAACCGGTTGACCGGATCTGCTGGCGTTGAAGACATGCTCGACGCCTTGTTTGGCCGTTTTTGTATCGGCAAGTGAACGCTGTTCCACGTGGAACAAGGGCATGTGCAGGAGTGGATTTGTTCGAACGCTTGCAGTAAGGGCCACGTCGATCATGGAAAACACCAACAATTTTGATGTCATCGTCGTTGGCGGTGGCCATGCCGGGACCGAGGCCGCTGCCGCCGCCGCACGATTGGGTGCACGCGTGGCTCTGGTCAGCCTCGATCCAGCAACCATCGGCGCAATGTCATGCAATCCCGCCATCGGTGGTGTCGGTAAGGGCCATCTGGTGCGGGAAGTAGATGCTCTCGACGGCTGGATGGCGCGCGCGGCGGATGCCGCTGCAATTCATCACCGCATGCTAAATGCTTCAAAGGGTGCAGCGGTGCGGGGACCACGGGTTCAGGCCGACCGTGCGCTGTACAAGAGCAAGATTCAGCAGCTGCTGAACACCGAACCACGGATTACGCTAATTGCCGGGGAAGCGGCCGCGCTAATGCTGGTGGATGGCGGCACGCGTGTTGCCGGGATTTATCTGGCTGATGGTACCGGCATCGCTGCGGCTGCGGTGGTGTTGGCGACAGGAACCTTTTTGGGCGGATCGCTGTTTCGCGGTGAAGAGCGTATGGTCGGCGGACGCATAGCGGAGGGTGGGGCGCACCGGCTGGCCGCGCAATTACGCGATACGAATCTGCCGATGGCGCGTTTGAAAACGGGAACGCCACCGCGGCTCGACGGGCGCACAATTAACTGGGCGATTTTGGAGGAGCAGCCGTCCGACGAGGGGGACTGGACCTTTTCGACATGGAGCAATCGGCGGACAGCACCGCAGATTGCGTGCAGTATCACGCGCACCAACGCCCACACACACGCGATCATAGCGGAAAATCTTCATCGATCACCCCTGTTTACCGGGGCCATTGGTGCGGTGGGACCGCGTTACTGCCCGTCGATCGAGGATAAAATCCACCGGTTTGCAGACCGTGACGGCCATCAAGTTTTCCTTGAACCTGAGGGGCTGAATACGCCGCTTATTTATCCCAACGGCATATCTACATCGTTGCCACGTGATGTTCAGCTGGCCATGCTGCGCACTATGCTGGGTCTCGAGCAGGTCGAGATGGTCGAGCCGGGCTATGCTGTTGAATATGATCATATTGATCCACGCGCGCTCGACCACGCGCTACAATTACGTTTGATTTGCGGGATTTATTGTGCGGGGCAAATTAACGGCACTACGGGATATGAGGAAGCCGCCGCGCAAGGTCTGGTTGCGGGCGCAAATGCTGCGCTGCGGGCGATGGGGCGTGATCCATTAATTTTCAGCCGTGCCGACAGTTATATCGGGGTCATGGTTGATGATCTGGTGCTGCAGGGGGTGACAGAACCTTATCGTATGCTCACAGCGCGGGCCGAATATCGCCTGCGCCTGCGCGCCGATAATGCTGCAACACGCTTGACCCCGCGCGGTATTTCGGTCGGGCTGGTGACGCCGCCGACTGCCGCTGCTTACCAGCAGCGCTCCGAAGCGAGGGCGCAAGCCGAAAGTCGACTTGGCCATGAGGCATCGCGTGCCGATCATGAAGCGCTGGGCCTTGCCTGGCCAGCCGACGGTGTTCGCCGTGCGCGCAGCACGTTGATGGGTCATGCAGCGGTGGATGTCGCATCTTTATGCAGTCTTGATACTGAATTGGCCATGCTGCCCGGCGACATTGTCGCGGAGGTGGCCGAAGATGCCCGTTATGCTCCGTACATTGCACGTCACGATGCAGAAATCTGCCAATTGGCTGCGAATGAGGGGGTGGCGATTCGTCCCGGCATCAATTTTGCCAGCATCGGTGGACTGTCCAACGAAATGGTTGAGCGCTTAAGCCGTGCTCGCCCGGAAACATTAGGACAGGCATCGCGTATTGCGGGCGTCACGCCGGCGGCGCTGACGGCTATATTGGTTCACAACAGCCGGTCAGCGGCATGATCGCTGCGGCCCCAATTACTACCGACGATGCCGCGCGTGAATGGCTGACGGCAACCTTTGCGCCGACACCAGCACAATGGGCAGCGCTTGAGCTTTATGCCCAGATGTTGCGTGCGGCGAGTCTGCAGCAAAATCTTGTTGCGGCCTCAACGCTGGATACATTGTGGGCCCGTCATATTGCCGACAGCGCGCAACTGCTGTGCCTTGATGTGCGAGATGGCGAAGGGTTGTGGCTCGATCTGGGCAGCGGGGCTGGATTGCCAGGGTTGGTGGCCGCGATATTATCTGAACGGCGCGTTCTGTTGGTTGAATCGCGCGGATTACGCTACCGCTTCCTGGAAGAGGTGATTGCTGCGACGGGCCTGAGTGCGCGCGCAGCGGTAGCGGCGATACCTCTGAAACATGTGCCTACCCAAGATGCGGCGACGATCAGCGCCCGCGCATTTGCTTCATTAGACACGCTGCTCAACTTATCCGCACGTTTTTCCACCGCTTCGACTCGCTGGCTGCTGCCGAAGGGCCGAAACGCGGTTAAGGAACTGGCATTGTTGCCAGCGTCGTGGCAGAAGCTGTTTCACGTGGAACACAGCTGCACTGATAATGAGAGTGGAATCATTGTTGGCACCGGCACAGCAAAAGATTGGCGATAAAGCGCATGATCCGGATCGCAATAGCCAATCAAAAGGGCGGAGTAGGCAAAACAACGACCGCGATCAATCTTGCCACGGCACTCGCCGCAAGCGGTTGGAGGACCCTGATTGTCGATCTTGATCCACAGGGCAATGCTTCTACTGGCCTGGGCATAAAACAGGCGCAGCGAACAACCTCATCCTATGAATTGTTGCGCGGCGACGTGACGCTGGGCGAGGCCATCGTGCCGACGTCCATTCCCCGGCTTGGGATTGTTCCCGCGACGGTCGATCTGTCAGGGGCCGAGATTGAGCTGATCGAATATCAGGACCGTCTTCATCGTCTACAAGGCGCGCTGACGGGCGCCGAAGCGGCACAGTGGGACATTTGCCTGATCGACTGTCCCCCCTCGCTGGGGATGCTCACTCTGAATGCGTTGATTGCTGCCGAGTCCTTGGTGGTGCCGTTACAATGTGAGTTTTTCGCGCTTGAGGGTTTGAGCCAACTCTTGTCGACAGTCGATCGCGTGCGCGGCCGTTTTAATCCCGGACTGTCAATCCTGGGCGTGGCGCTAACTATGTTCGACCGCCGCAATCGTCTGACCGATCAGGTTGCCGATGATGTCCGCGCCTGTCTGGGCGGTATCGTCTTTACCACTGTCATCCCGCGCAATGTGCGGCTGTCAGAAGCACCGAGCCACGGCTTGCCCGCGCTAATCTATGATTATCGCTGTTCGGGATCGGCGGCCTATATCGCGCTGGCCCGCGAGCTGATCGGACGGTTGCCGGGATTGAAAGAGGCGGCATAAATGGCTGAAATAAAACCAGAAACATCAAATTATTCCGAACCGCGCAAACGCCCATCCGGGCTGGGCCGGGGGCTTAACGCACTGCTCGGTGACGCGTTGGGAGAAGTCTCGGTGGGTTCGCCGGCGTCGCTGCAATCCAACGGCGGTGTGGGCGATGGCCGCGACATAAGGCGCATCGCACTCGCGGCGATCCGCCCGCTGCCCGGCCAACCGCGCCGTCATTTCGACGATGCAGCAATCGATGAACTGGCCGATTCGATTCGTGCGCGCGGCTTGCTCCAGCCGATTCTGGTGCGCGCGGCGCCCGATGGCAGTGGTTATCAACTGGTCGCCGGCGAACGTCGCTGGCGCGCAGCGCAGCGGGCGGGACTGCACGAAATTCCGGCGCTGGTCCGCAGCTTTGACGACAGCACGACATATGAAATTGCGCTAGTCGAAAATATTCAGCGCGAAGACCTGTCCGCAATAGAAGAAGCGCAGGGCTATCGGCGCCTGATTGCCGACTATGGGCACAGCGCCGATGCGCTTGGCCGGTTGGTTGGAAAATCCCGCAGCCACATTGCCAATCTGCTGCGGCTGCTCGACTTACCGGAAGCTGTGCAGGCGCTGATTGCTGACGGATCTCTGGCGATGGGGCACGCCCGCGCGCTGATTGGTCATCCGCAGGCTGAGATGGTGGCACAACAGGCTGTCGCCGAAGGGTTGTCGGTGCGGGCGGTTGAGGCACTGGTTCGCAGCAGCCGGGCTGCTGCAGGCAAGGCACCCCGTGCGCGGTCCCCCCGCGGGCATGATGCCGACATCGCCGCTGTCGAGCGCCATCTTGCCGAACTATTGGGAGTTACAGTCACCATCGCCTATCAAGGAGCGGGGGCAGGTGCGCTGACTTTGCGCTTCGCTACACTCGACCAGCTCGACATGATCTGTCAGCGGCTCAGCGGCGAATCGATATGATCGGTGGTGTCACAAAGTCACCCCGAATTGGATTGATTTAGGCAAATTGGCGAAACTTCCGATTGACAGTACGGAGCTTGTGATTCGCGCGGATCATTGATAAATATCTGGAATTAATAGCGTATTTGGTATTTACTTAGCCAGATGCTAACCCAGCGTTAACCAGTATCGAAGGGAAAATCGGAACCACTTTGCTCCTAAACAAACCCTCGAATGGGTGGGATTTCCATTCGCCATTATTTCAAAGGGACCAATTTATGGGCAAGATGATTTTGAAGAGCGCCGTCGTTGGCGCAGCCGTGTTTGCTGCTGCGTTGAGTGCGACCACTGCACAAGCCGCATCAGCAACAGGTCAGGCAAAGGCAAAGATACTGCGCCAGATTACCCTGACCAACACCAGCGACCTCCAGTTCGCGACCGTCATCAGCGGCGCGACCGCGTCGACGGTTGCGGTTTCGACGTCAGGCGCCGTGGTCTGCGGCGCGACTTTGGTTTGCACCGGCACCACGACCGCGGCCAATTTTAACATCCAGGGCACCAACAATGCGGTCGTTTTGGTTGGTGGTGACACATCCGTTACGCTGAACGGTTCGCTGGGCGGCACGATGGCGGCTTCGCTTAGCTATTCGGCAAGCTCGGTTACACTCGCCAACAGCGGCCCGATCGGTGGCACCTTCCAAGTCGGCGGCACGCTGTCGGTTGGTGCAAACCAGGCCTCGGGCGACTATACCGGTACGTTCAACGTGACCGCAAACTATCAATAAGCCATAGGTAAAAGGTGATTTTGGGCCAGAAAGCGGCTCAGCCACCAACGCCGAGACAACAAGGGGAGCCATTGGCTGTACGCCGGTGGCTCCCCTTGTTTGTTGTTGAAGATGAACTTCCGGAAACATACTTAGCAAAATATCAACCATAAGCAGGCATTCCGGCGGAATTCGCGCCAGCCCAATTCTGGCGGCGCATCCTTGTCGCTGGAGAATTCCGATGATTCGCCTCTGCTTACCTACGCTTTTCAGTGTGCTGGCAATGACCGGCCTGAGCGCCCCGGCCTATGCATCTGGCGATTTGCTGGTTGCGCCAACACGGGTTGTGCTCGACGGGTCGCGTGGTACCGAAGTTGTGCTTAATAACATCGGCAGTACCCCTGCCACCTATCGCATCTCGCTGGAAGTAAAGCGGATGACAACCGAGGGTGGCCTTACCGAAATCGACGAGCAGGACGCCAGCGCTGCCGAACGCGTGGCGCTTGATTTGATCAGCTTTTCACCGCGCCGCGTTACTTTGCCGCCCAACCAGCCACAAGTTATCCGGATCGGCGTGCGCGCTCCCGAAGGCCTGGCTCCGGGGGAGTATCGCGTGCACATGCTGTTCCGCGCTATTCCTGACACGGTCGCGGCGACTGAACGGGCCAATAGTAGCGCCGGAGGCGTGTCCATCGCGCTGACGCCGATCTATGGCATCACGATACCCATCATTGTGCGCGTCGGCGATTTGTCGGCAACCGCCAGCATCGCCAAGGCGTGGATTGACGAACAGGATGGTCAGCCCCATTTCGCTTTTGACCTGACGCGTCAGGGCAATCGTTCAGTTTACGGCGATATCGAAGTGACACGGCCCGGGGTGAAGGAGCCGTTGTTCCTGGCACGCGGGATCGCCATTTACCCCGAAGTGGATGCGCGCCGCGTATCGATTTCGGTGCCGCCGGAGGTCGCTGCGGCGCTCAAAGGACCCGTCAGGATCCGGTATACCGAAGATCGTGAACTGGGCGGCAGAACGATCAGTGAAACGAGCCTGACGATCCCATAGGCGCGCCGTCGGTCGGCGAACGGCACATGGCCGCAGCAAATCTTCTGAATTGGGGCCGGGCAACCGGCCTGACCGCCATCGCGCTGATCGGGGTTGGCCCGGTCGGCGCGATGGCGGTTGAGCAAGGTCGTGCGCCCCCGCCTCCGCCGGGCAGCGATGGCTGGCAAGCCAATGACGACGACCAATGGCTATTTGATCTGCGTTCGGGCCAATACCGGCTGGGCGAGGGCGTGCGCGGGTACCAAACGCCCGACGGGATGTGCGCGGACATGGCCGATATGGTCATGGGGCTGGATCTTGCCGTGCGGGTTGACAAAAAGTTGCGCCGCGCAACCGGCTGGCTGTTCGACGAACGCCGGACTATCACCATTGACCGCGATGCCGGATCCGTCCGCGTGGGCAGCCGCAGCTATGTGCTTGCCCCCGGCACGATCCGCGATACGCCGCAGGGATGGTGCGTCCAGATCAAACAGCTTGGCGAATGGTTCGAACTGCCGCTGGTAGTCGACCAGTCCAATGCAGTGATTCGCATCGAGGCGAAAGAAAAACTCCCCTTTCAGCTGGCCGCTGAACGGCGCGCGCGCGCGGCCGGACTGCGCCCACAACAAAGCTTTGATCTCGCTAAACTGCCCACCGCCACGCGCCCATATAAAATGTGGCAGCTGCCTTCGGTCGATGTCGCAGCATCGCTTGCCTATGTGAATGACACGCGTGGCAAAGCCCAGCTGAATGCACGGTATGAGGTTTTTGCCTCGGGCGAGCTGCTCGGATCAAGCTTTGACGCGCGGCTGTCGTCCGACGAGCATGGCCTGCCCGAAAGCCTGCGGTTGCGGGCGTATCGGTCCGACCCGACGGGCAATTTATTGGGGCCGATGCATGCCACACATTATGCGTTGGGCGACGTCAGCCTGTTGGCGACCGGGTTGGTATCGCAAAACAGTGCCGGGCGCGGCGCGGTGGTGACCAACCGACCAATCGAACGGCCCGAGAATTTTGACAGAACCAATTTTCGCGGTGATTTGCCCGCTGGCTGGGATGCAGAGTTATATCGCAACGGCCAACTGCTCGCTTTCGCAACGCCCAATGGCGCTGGGCGCTATGAATTCCTCGATATACCGCTGCAATATGGCAACAACCGTTTTGAGATCGTGCTTTATGGACCGCAGGGGCAGGTCCGGCGCGAAATCAAGCAGGTGGCGGTTGGAATGGACAGCATCCCGCCGCGCCAAACTTGGTATTGGGCTGGGATTGCTGAGGAAAATGCCGATCTGATCAATCTTGGCCGTCAGCGCGCACCATTTCGGCGCGGCTGGCGCGGGACGGTCGGGATCGAGCGAGGGATCAACGCACGCACCTCCATCGCCGCTTATGGCCATAGCCTGATGATCGAGAATGCCCGCCGCGAATATGGCGAGCTGGCAATTCGCCGATCGATCGGACCAACCTTGCTGGAGGTAGCGGGAGCCTATGCCTCCGATGGCGGCAGCGCAGTGCGTGCGGGCTGGCTCGCGGGGTTCAACAACACCTATATCCGCGTCGAAGCAGTACGGGGCTTTGGCGGTTTTGTGTCAGATCGGTTGATCAAGGGCATTAGCGGTAATTATTCGGTTGGTGTCGACCAGTCGGTGCAGCTGGGACAGACGGTGTTGCCGCTGCATTTTGATTTGCGCCACATTACCCGCACCTCGGGTGTGCGCAGTTATGAAGCGACGGCGCGGGCATCGGTGGGGTTTCGCCGCGTCAACCTGACCAGCCAGCTTGATTGGTTGCGCAGCAACGTCCCGGTTGGCCCCGATCCGCCAGATCGGGTGACGGCTCGCCTGCTTGCAAATGCCTCCATCGGACGACTCCGTCTGCGCGGCGAGGCGCAATTTGTGCTGTCCGGCGCATCGGCGGACACGCGATTTGGCATGATCGGCGAATGGGCGGCGGGGCGGAACGCCGAATGGCGTGCCGAGCTTGGCTATGATGGCGGTCTTGACCGTTATCGTGCTGGTCTTGGCTATACGCGCCGGTTCAAGCAGATTGAGGTAACCGCCAGAGGCGAGGCCGCGAGCGATGGATCGCTCGCGGCCTCGCTGGCGGTCGCCTTTAGCATTGGTCCAAAAGGCCGTGACCGCGGCCTGCGTGTTTCACGCGAACGAATTGCAAGCCAGGGCCAGGTCGAAGCTGTGGTGTGGCAGGACAATAATTCCGACGGCATCCGGCAAGAAGGCGAACCGTTGATGCCCAAGGTGGAATTGACTGCCGGGAATAATTTCGCCGAAGCCGCGACCGATGCGGAGGGCCGCGCGATCATCGATGGGCTGGAACCGTTCCGCCCGGTGATGATCGGCATTGATGCCGGCAGCCTGCCCAATCCCTATGTCCAGCCCGCCCTGCCGGGGGTCGTTGTAACTCCGCGACCCGGCGTCGTGATACGGGTGGCGCTGCCGTTGGTGGCGGCGGGCGATGTCGATGGAACGCTAGTGCGCGGCGCTGGCACACCGATTGAGGGCATCGCGCTGGAGCTGGTGGATGTCCAGGGCCGCGTCCGTGCGACGACATTGAGTGAATTTGACGGCTATTTCTTGTTCGAAGGCGTGGCCTATGGCCGCTATAACGTTCGTATTGTGCGCGCCTCGGCAAAGGTTGCGCGGCTGGACCCTGCCTTCTCCATCGCCGCCGCGCCCGGACCCGATAATCCGCGCGCGCGGCTGGGCATTTTGACCCTGCCGTCCAGCGAGCCAGTGCGCACCGCCGACGTCGGCGGCCTTGACGAAAGTATCGATACCGATGGCTCCAGTGCGCGCGGCCCGCCGCAGGATGGGAAACGACAGTGACCGCCGCGGCGTTAATCTTTTATTAGCCACGTTGCGTCAGAGATAGTTGCACCGCAGTTTTCCGCGCCATTTTCCCGACGGACCAATCGAAACAAGGGGCTATCACCGTGACCAAATCGGCAACCAGTGCAGATGTGGCAATTATAGGGGCGGGGCCAGCAGGGCTGACCGCTGCTTATCTGCTGACCAAGGCTGGGTACGGCGTAACCGTGATCGAAAAGGATCCGGTTTATGTCGGCGGCATCAGCCGCACCGTGGAACATGAAGGATTTCGATTCGATATCGGCGGCCACCGCTTTTTCTCAAAAAGCCAGGAAGTTGTCGACTTGTGGAACGAAATTCTGCCCGATGATTTCATTCAGCGCCCCCGGATGAGCCGCATTTACTACGAAGGTAAGTTCTACAGCTATCCGCTGCGTGCGTTTGAGGCCCTGTTCAATCTGGGCATCGTGCGGTCGACCTTGTGCATGGCGAGCTATGTCAAGGCGCGGGCCTTTCCGAACAAGAAAGTGCGCAGTTTCCAGGATTGGACAGTCAACCAGTTCGGCTGGAAACTTTATTCGATATTTTTCAAAACCTATACCGAAAAAGTGTGGGGCATGCCCTGTGACGAAATGTCGGCGGACTGGGCGGCACAGCGTATCAAGGGCCTTAGTCTGGGCGCTGCGGTGCTCGATGGACTCAAGCGTAGCCTGGGTCTTAATAAAAAGCCAAATGATGGCATGGGGACCAAGACGTTGCTCGAAACCTTCCGCTACCCGCGTCTGGGGCCGGGAATGATGTGGAATGCAGCCCGCGATCATGTTGTCGCTGGCGGCAACCATGTGTTGATGCATCACAGTTTCAAACAAATCGTGCAGGACCAGAAAACAGGCCGCTGGCGGCTGACGGCGACCGATGGTCAGGGCGGCGATGTCGTGATTGACGCGGCGCATGTGATCAGTTCGGCGCCGATGCGCGAATTGGCGGCGCGGATCCATCCGCTTCCGGCCTGTGCGCTAACCACTGCGCCGCAGCTTAAATATCGTGACTTTCTGACGGTAGCGCTGATGATTAAGTCGCCTGACCTGTTTCCCGACAACTGGATTTACATCCACGACAGCAAGGTCAAGGTCGGCCGCGTCCAGAACTTCCGCAGTTGGTCGCCCGAAATGGTGCCCGATGCCGACATTGCCTGTGTTGGCCTTGAATATTTCTGCTTCGAAGGGGATGGGCTGTGGTCATCAAGCGATGCCGACCTGATTGCGCTCGCCAAGCAGGAAATGGCAATCCCGGGCCTGTGTGACCCCGAACATGTCGTCGGCGGGG
>Ga0105046_10004541_pt1 | contig 22089 bp, 4 predicted proteins | sample MAT03_FD_78385 | JGI IMG/M metagenome (GOLD analysis project Ga0105046, IMG submission 78385) | Freshwater microbial communities from Lake Fryxell liftoff mats and glacier meltwater in Antarctica - MAT-03 (megahit assembly) | ecosystem: Environmental > Aquatic > Freshwater > Ice > Liftoff...
CGGCGTGCCTCGGGTAGCGCGGGCGTCCCGCCTGCCGTGCCAGGCATCCTGCCTGGCACCCGGCGAACGTCGATCGACGCCGCCACGTGCAACAACGTGCGTAGGGGAAGGCCCGTCTGCAGCTCGGCGATTCCGCGTTGTCCCGTTCTTCCGGCGAGTCGCCGGAAGAGACTGAGGCAGGCGAGTCGCCTGCCCCACTTTCGCTCGTGCTGCGCGGTCGCTTTCATTCTTCGTGCAAAGCCTCCGCGATTTCCTCCTGCCGCGCCAGCTTCGCCGGCCACCACGCAGCGGCGAGCGCGGCGACGAGAATCCATGCCGGCGTCCACGCGAGCGCCGCCCACGGGATTTGCAGTTGGATCGTCCATCCGAAGAACGCCGGATTCACCACCCACGTGAGCACCATCGCCAGCGGCACACCCGCCTCCACGCCGAGCAGCGCCGCGAGCACGCCGATCAATCCCGCCTCGGCGAGCACCAGCCCGCTCACCCAGCGCGGCGTCGCGCCGAGCGCCCGCATCAGCGCGAGTTCGCGACGGCGTTCCGTCACCAGCGTCGTCATCGTGAGGAAGACGCCCGCAATCGCGACGATCATCGCCACCAGGCGCAGCACATTCGTCACCGCGAACGTCTGGTCGAACACCTTGAAAATCCGTTCGCGCAACGCGCGCGTCGTGTTCACGGAGAACTGCCCTTCGCCCGCGAACGCCTCCCGGAACGCCTCCTCAAACGCCGCCACATCCGCGCCCGGCTGCAAGTAGATCGCCACCGACATCACCCGCTCATCGTCCCAATGCCTGCGGAACATCTCCCGGCCCATGATCACCGCGCCCTGGTCGCGGCTGAAGTCCGCGTACACACCGGCGACCTCGACTTCGAGCGGCCCGCGCGGCGTCTCCAGTTGCAGGCGGTCGCCGGCATTCACTCGGAACTTCCGCGAGAACGGCTCCGTCACCACGACCGCATCGCCCGCGAACATCCGCGCCATCGCTGCGCGGCCATCGCCTTGCGAGAAGGTCAGATTATCCCGGTATCGGCCCTCCAGCGCCACGAGCGATCCCCTCCTCCCGTTCAGCGCCACATTCACCTCGCGGAACGTATCCACGCCGGCGATCTCGGGTCGCGCGCGCAGCCAGTCCAGCGCCGTCTGCGGGAGAAATGAGGTCATCCCCAGCGTTTCGTTCGCCGCGGGTGTGATGAAGAGATCCGCGATGATTCCCTTGCCGATCCATGTGCCGAGCGACTCGCGGAACGAATGCGTCATCACCACCAGCGCGACATACATCGCCACCGCCGCCGCGAGCGCCGCGACGGTCACCGCATTCCGCCGCAGGCCGCGCGTGAGCCGCCGTGCGGCGAGGATCACCGCCGCCTCGCCTCCGCTGGTGACGCCGCCGCTCGAAGCTGCAAGCCGCACCCACAATCGCGAAATCTCCGCGGCGCCGAGGAGCGTCAGCGGCGCAAAGAACGACGCCGCCACGAGGACGAACAGCGCCGCGCCAAACGCGAGCCAGGCCGGGCCCGCCGTCAGCGAACGCCACGCGCACAGCGCCGCGACACCGCACGCAGCGAGGCCCCACATCCACCAGCCGCGGGCGCTTACACCCTCGCGACGCTTCTCCACGCCGCGCCGCAGTGCCGACACCGGCTCCACGCGCGATGCATCCGCCGCCGGCCCCCACGCGCCCACGAGCGCGGATGCGACGCCGTAAAATGCCGCGACCGCGAACTGCCGCGGGTCGAGCCAAAGACGGTCCACATTCACCAGCGCGTAAAGCGAAGTCACCGTCTGCTGCACCGCGCCGCTCAGCTTCTGCGCGAGCAGCACGCCGCCCGCCGCGCCTAGCAGCACGCCCGGCACCGCGTAGAGCAGCGCCTCGCCGAGAAAAATCGCGCGCACTTTCCACTGCGAGAGGCCGAGGGCGCGCATCACGCCGATCTGCGTCCGCCGCCGCGCCACGGAGGTCCACATCGTGTTGTGAATGAGAAACACGCCCACGAGCAGCGACACCATGCTCAGCGCCGAGAGATTGAGCTGGAATGCCGCGATCATTTTTTCCACCTGCTCGCTGCGCTGCCGCGGAGGTCCGATCGAGAGCCCCGGCGCGAAGCCCCGCAGCCGCTCCGCCACAGCCGGCGAATTCAGCGGATCCTCGAGCAGCACCTGGAGCGCGGTCACGCGGCCCGGACGTTCGAGAAGCTCCTGCGCCCAGCCGATGTCCATCGCCGCGAACCGGGAATCCGGCACCGGCGCGTCGCCGGGCTCGATCACCGCGAGCACTTTCAGCCGCACGATCCGCCCGTTCACCTCGGCGCGCAATTCCGAGCCCTCGCGCAGGCCGCGACGATTGGCGAGTTCACGCGTCACCGCCACTCCGCCCGGCGTGCCCAGCCATCGCGCCGGGTCGAAGCGCCCGACATCCGCGCGCAGCTCGAACGTCCGGAACGGCGCGCCGCTGATCACATCCACGCCGACGAGCCGCAGATATTCGCCCGGCCAGTCCGGCAGCGCCGCGACGGCCTCGACGATCCCCGTCACCGCCGAGACACCTGGCTGACGCGCCACTTCCGGCCAGAGCTGCTCATCCACATCGCCGCGGATTTCGAGATGCGCCTTCCCCGCCACCAGATCCACGCCGCCGCGAAAAGCCCGCGTCGCGCTTTCATTCGCAATGCGGATCGCCAGATACACCGCGATGCCGAGCGCGATGCTGAGCACATTCAGGATCGCGAGCACGCGATGCCGCCGCACATAGCGGGCGACATTCCACCAGAAGATGCGGAGGAAGCTGGGCATCAGGACTGCACGCTACGCGAGCCGGGTGCGGAAAGGCGCGTCATTTGTGGCAGGATCGGATCGCCGTGAATACCATGCGAATTCGCGATTGATTGCAAAGGAAGGTCGATCGATGGATAAAGGCGTCGATGTCCCTGGGTTCGAAAATCCGCGATTTGCCGGAGTGGCTGATTCTCGTGCTGGCGTTGGCTGCGGCGATCGGCATCGGGATTACCGACTATCTCGTCGGGTGGGAGACCAGCCTGTTCTTTTTCTATGCGGCCCCGATTTTCGTTGTGGGCTACCGGTTGGGGCGGGGGATGGCGGTCATCTTCTCCCTTCTGAGCGCCGGCATTTGGTGGTTTGGGAACCGGGAATCGCACCCGTACCGCGCGGAGGGCGCGTTCATGTGGGTGACAATCACGCGCGGGGTATATATGGTGGCGGTCGCGTACGCCGCGAATCTCCTGAAACGATTGAGGGACGCGGAGAAAGAGAGGAGCGAGGCGCTCGCACGGGAGGCGGAACTGCGAAGGGATATGCTTCGCGAGATCGAGGAGCAGCAGCGGCACTTCGGCCGTGAATTGCACGATGGTCTGTGCCAGTTGCTTTCCGGGACGACGTTTGCGATTTCGACGCTCGTGGGGCGCCTTGGACGGAAGCCTACGGATGACGCGGCTGCCTTGCGTGAAATCGAAAGTTTTGTGAGGAAAGGATTGATGGAGGGCCAGGCGCTTGCGCGGGGCCTGTTTCCCGTCCAGATGGGGAGCGAAGGACTCCCGGCTGCCATTGCGGAACTCGTGGCGATGACTGGCCAGATGGTGGAAGGGACCCGGGTCACCTTTGCGCAATCTGGCCCGACACCGGATGTGGATTCCGAGACGGCGATGCACATTTACCGGATCGCCCAGGAGGGTCTGGCCAATGCGGTCAAGCACTCCGAGGCGAAGAACATTTCCGTGACCCTTTCGACGGCGAACGGCTCGACCATGGTCGAGGTCACGGACGATGGAGTCGGAATGTCGCCCAACCAGATCGCTCGGAAGGGAATTGGCCTCAGGACGATGTCGTACAGGGCCGGCCAGATCGGAGCGAGTCTGGAGATCCTCGCCAATGAGCCCCGCGGGACACGGGTCATCTGCTTGCTTTCAATCGCTGCAGGCGCTAGCAAACCGGCAACCCGACCCAAGCAATGAACACAGCAACCAAGCAGAAACCGGCTGGGACCACGAAGGTTCTCCTGGTCGAGGACCATCCGATGTTCCGCGATCAGTTGGCGAAAATCATCGAGGAGGAGCCCGACATGCAGGTGTGCGCTGCCGTGGACAATAGCCGTGACGCCTTGGAGGCGGTGGCGCGGCTCGAACCGGACCTGGCAATCGTGGACGTGGCGTTGAAGGGTCCTGGCGGGCTCGATTTCATCAAAGATCTTCGCGCACAGAACAGCACGATGCCGGCCCTCGTGCTTTCAATGCATCAGGAGTCGCTGTACGCGGAGCGGGTGCTCCAGGCGGGTGCCATGGGCTACATCAGCAAATCGCAGCCAGCCTCGGAATTGAAGCGGGCCATCCGGCAGGTGCTGTCCGGCGAGGTGTATCTGAGCGCCGAGATGACATCGAGTGTGCTCAAGCGAATGGCCGCCGGAGCAGGCACGCCGGCGCGAATGGGCGTGGATGCGCTGACTGACCGCGAACTCGAAATCTTCCAGCTCATCGGGCGTGGACAGAATATGAACGCGATTGCGAAAGTCCTGAACCTCGGAAGTTCGACGGTCGAAACTTACCGTGCCCGCGTTCGGGAGAAGCTCGGAGTGAAGAATGCCGCGGAATTGTATTCCGTTGCGGCGCACTGGCTGAAGGATCAGGGGATGTGAGATCGGCCGCAGGCGACGCGCGGGCGCTGATCGACGCCGGAGACGGCCAGGCAGTCCGAATATGGTGCGTTTCTCACGCTACAAAAGGCGCGGGTGTTCAGTGCCCAGTCGCACTGCGGCAATCTGAGCACCGGGCAAGTTGAAGAGCGCAGCCCCGACAACACCTTGGCCCCATTTTGCCCAGGAGTGTATGAAGTGCGCAGTCTCGTGCAGAGGAATGGGAAGGCGCTGGTTTCCGTTGGCGGGGATCCGCGGTTGGAAGAGTCGGACCCAGAACACGGACACTGCGCGGGCGTCCCCCTTTTGACCCGATAGTTCACGCGATAGGATCCGGCATCGGTCTGGCTGGCTGTTGAAATACTCCTATCCGCAGTTCTTACCTCGTTGTCTTGCTCTTGCTCCTGCTCTCCTTCCAGAGGCGAATTCTACGGGAGCAAGACAAGGAGGAAGAGGAAGAGAACCGGGTTTTTCAACTGGCTGCCAGGGAGATCCCTTGTCGGAATGAAAGGCCAATCGCTGAAAACGCTACGTGCCGTGGCGGTATTGGCTTCGAGCCATCGTTTATCCGCCACCTGTCAATCGTTTTGGCAGGCATTAGGTTGCCTGCTAACAAGGCGGTGGTCACTGCGACCGATTTTCCCAAAACACAATATGACCTCAAGTCCCCGCCAAATGTTTCCCTCCTTCGCCCCGCAATTCCTCCACTCCCGGCCCTCCCGAAAGCTCATGGCACTCTGTGACAGTGCCTGCACTCGCTGAGTTCCAGCATCATCTCCGCCCAGGCCACCGCTCGTCGGAATACTCCGCACGCCCCTCCCCGAATCATACTCACCCAACCAGACTCCAAACCCCAAAAACCAACACTATGAGCATCACAACCCGCCGCTCCCCAAGGGGCGAGAACCGCCGAACCTCCATCTGCAAATCCACCATCGCGATCGCCAGCATCGTGCTTGCGCAGTTCAATCCGCTGTTTATTGGCAGCGCCGATGCCCAGAACACCGTCACGTGGCTGGGCACCGGCAGTGGCGGTGGGCTCCAGCAGTGGGGTGATGCCGGAAACTGGATTGGCGGCGTTGCGCCTGTAACCACCGACGCCCTCATCTTCACCGGCACCGCCGGCACCATCACGACCAACGACCTTGTGGCGCTGGCCGTTGGCTCCGGCGGCGGCACGGCCATCACATTCGACAATACGGCTACGGATGGTGCCTTCACCCTGGGTGGCAACCAAATCACGCTCTCCGGAAACATCCTTGCGACGGGTTCGACCGGGCCGGTCACGCACACGATCAGTCTGAACATGGTTCTTGATGCCAACCGAACCATCACGACCAATGTGAACAACAACATCACAGTCACCGGCATCATCAGCGAAACCGGCGGTTCGCAAGGATTGATCAAGACCGGGACGGGCAGCCTCACACTTTCCGGCGCGAACACGTACAGTGGAAACACGGCCGTCTCGGGTGGAATCCTCCTTCTCGACCACACGAGCGCGCTCGGCACGGGCACGGCACTCACACTCAGTGGCGGTGCCTTGCAGGCCACCTCGGCCGCGATCGGCTCGATCGGCAAGGCCGTCATCGTGGCCGCCAACAGCATCGTATCCGGCTCCGAAACCATCGAGTTCACCAACACCCTCACCAACAGCGGCGGGAACCGCGCAATCACGAATGCCGTCGCCACCGGAACTGCGGGCTTTGGGTTCATCCTCTCGGGCGGGGTGGATTTGTCGAACAACGACACCGGACGGACGCTGACGATCGCCAGCGGAACCAACACCACCCTCATTTCGGGCGTGGTCACGGACGGCGGATCGAGTCCCGGGAGCCTCAGCTTGACTGGCTCCGGATTGGGCGGCGCGACGATTGCCGGCGCGAACACCCACTCCGGCACGACAACCCTCACCTCCGGGACCACGATCCTCGACAATACGTCCGCCCTCGGCACGTCGATCCTGGCACTGAACGCTGGCGCCTTGCAGGCCACCTCGGTCGCAATTGGATCGATCGGCAATGTCGTCCGGCTGTCGAACAGCACGACCATCTCCGGTTCCAATCCGATCGAGTTCACCAACAGCTTCACGCACAGCGGCGGTAACCGCACGCTCACCAACAGTGTCGCCAGCGGAACCGCAGTGGGCGTGACACTCTCGGGCCCGGTATTTCTCTCGGAAGGAACCGCAGGACGTATCATGACGGTATCCGGGAACGGAACCACCCTCATCTCCGGCGTTATCTCCGACGGCACGGCTGCCCTTGCTCCTGGTATCCTCGTCAGGGCGGGTGCCGGCACTTTGATTTTGACGGGGGCCAACACCTTCACGGGGGAGGTTCGGGTCGATGCAGGAACCATCTCGGTGGATAGCGTCGCCAACGCGGGAATCGCCAGCCCTCTGGGCGCAGGCGTCGGGGATGACTCCATCATCCGGATCGGCAGCGGGAACAACACAGGCACTCTCATTTACAACGGGACAGGGGGTTCGACGAACCGGCAGGTTTTGATTGGTCGCACACAGGGCACTGGCAATGGACAGATCCAGAACGACGGCAGCGGACCGTTGGTCTTCACGAACCCCGCCTTTAACGTGACCGGAGTCGGCACCGTGGCGAGCGCGATCGTGTTGCGCGGCAGCAACACCTCCAGCCTGAATGAAATTGTCGGCATCATCGCGGATAACACGGGAGCTGCCTTGGGCGTTGCGAAGAATGACGAAGGCACGTGGAAACTTACCGGGGCGAACACCTACTCGGGTAACACCACCCTCACTGCGGGAACGCTGATAAACGGGGCTGTGGGAGCCATCCCGGCCGGGAGTACGATCGCCATTGGCGGCGGCTTCCTGGAGGCGGTCTCCACCGCCACCGGTTCGATTGGAAATGTCGTCCTCGTCATTGCCGGAGGTGGCGGCGTAAGTGGTGCCAATACCATCGAGTTCTATAACACAGTGACGAACAGCGCCGGCAACCGGTCGATCACCAACAACATTTCCGGAATCGGGAAAGAACTCATTCTTTCGGGCACGGTCAATCTTTCTGAGGGCAATGCCGCTCGCACCCTGACGCTGGGCGGGTCGGGCAATACGCTGGTCAGCGGGGTGATTCAGAACGGAGGAACGGGCAACGTTGGTGCGGGAATATTTGCCAAGGAGGGGGCCGGCACGATAACGTTCACGAACACCGGAAATTCCTACACGGGTGGCACGACCATCAACGGCGGCACCCTTCTGCTGGGTGCCGCGCAGGTGATTCCGAACACCGGCACCGTGACCCTCCGCCAGGAAGGCGCCGGGTCCATCACCCCGGTGCTGGATCTCAACGGCAACAGCGAGAGCATCGGCGGGCTCACCCTTGGCAGTACTGTGGCCGCTGGAATGGGTGGGCAGACTCCAATGGTCGTGAACACCGGCGGGGGATCGCCCGTCCTCAATCTCGGTGGCAATGTGACTTACAACTCAGGCGCTTCCGGGGTGGAAAACGGCCAGGCCACCATCGCGGTTGATCTCACTCTCAACGCCAACCGCCTGTTCACCGTGAACGACAGTTCGGCCGCGGCAATCGATCTGGTGGTTTCCGGTGCGATTGGCAACAACGCCACCGGCACCGCCGCTCGTTCCATCACGAAAACCGGCGCCGGAGCTGGCGTAATGCTCCTCTCGAACCCCGGCAACAGCTACACGGGCGGCACCGTCGTTGACAGCGGCACCCTTCTGCTGGGTGCTGGGCAGGTGATCCCGAACACCGGCACTGTGACGGTCCGCCGCGCGAACTCCGCAACTGCGACCGACGGTGTGCTGGATCTCAACGGTTTCAGCCAGACGATCGGAGCGCTTACCATGGGTCAGACTGCGACTGGATCTGCGGGTGGCGGCGGTCAGGCTCCATCGGTCGTGAGCACTGGCGGACCGGCCGGGCTGACCTTGGGCGGCAACGTCACCTACAACGCCGGGAACGCCGGCTTTGAGAACGGGACGGCCACCATCGCGGTCGATCTCGGTCTCGGCGTCGCGAATCGCACATTTACGGTCGGCGACAGCCCGCTCGTGGATGTCGATCTGCTGGTGACCGGTGTCATCAGCAACGGCGGCACGGCTGCACGTACGATTACGAAAACAGGTGCCGGCACTGTGGCGCTCACCAGCACTGCGAACACCTATTCCGGTGCCACGGCCATCAATGGCGGCACCATACTTGTCTCATCCCTGGCCGACGGGGGAGTTGCCAGCAGCATCGGTCAAGGCAGCGCCGCCGCCAACCAATTGACCCTCAGCGGTGCCACGCTCGCATACACGGGAGCCGGCGACAGCACGAACAAGCTGTTTACGATCGGTGCCGGCACCGCCGGCGCAACCATCGACTCCTCCGGCACCGGACCCGTGGTCTTCACAGGCACCGGGTCGCTGGTGGTCACCAATAACGCAGCGGCACGGACGCTGACTTTGACGGGCACCAACACTGGTGGAACCAATGCGCTTTCAGCGGTCATTCCGTCCACCGGAACGAATGGGGCCATCAGCGTGCTGAAGAGTGGAACGAACACCTGGCAGTTGAATGCGCTGAACACCTACACCGGCGGCACAACGGTCGCGGGTGGAAAGCTTCTGGTCGGCTCCGGGGGATCGCTGGGAAGCGGGCCTGTCACCGTCACCGGCGGCACCCTCGGCGGCAGCGGCGACCTCGGTGCCATCACGACATCTCCCGGTGCCATCGTATCACCCGGAAATAGCATCGGGGCTGCAACAGCCACCTCGTTCGACATGAGCCTTGGCGGCACCTTCAAGCTGGAAATCGACTCTACCAGCCCAGGCGCGCCCGGGATCGATACCCTGACCTTGAGCGCAGGGCTGACGCTCGACGGCGTTGGCACCCTCTCGATACTGGACGTCAGTGATCTGAACCTGACTCCAAATGTGCTGACACTGCCATTTGAAGCGCGCCTCGCGTTCATCACCTACGTTGGAGCTCAGTCGGGCCTCTTCTCCGTCGGCGGCACCGCTGTTCGCGACTACGACCTATTCCCGACTGATCTCTTCACAGTTGGTGCCAACATCTTCGGCATTGATTACAACGATGGAAGCAACGCCTCCCTCGTGGTCGTCCCTGAACCCGGCACCGTTGGATCGCTCATCGGTGGCTTCGGTCTGCTCCTCGGCCTGCGCCGCCGACGCGACGCCCGCCGCGGCTAAGGCGCGCTGGGACATCCCTGCTATCATCACAACCGCCGCAGCCGGAATTTCCGGCTGCGGCGGTCTGTCATTCGCGAGAGCATGCAGTTGAAGGCCGCCAGATTCGGATTCGTCCCGAGGAGCATTTGTTTTGCGCGTTGTGGTTTCGGACAATCCGATTTCGCCTCGCGAGCATTTCTCATCTTGAACCCGCGCGAGAAGTTGTTTCAAGCGCAGCGGAGATAGCGCTGATCCTGTGACCAGAGGTTCATCGGTTTGCAGGCAAACCGATCCAAGGCCCCTGCGGGAGCGGGAACCGAATCAGGCTTGGCAACTTGATATGCATGTAGCGGAAAGCGCCATCCGTGTGTAGGCGGAGCGGTTTCTTGGGAGGTGGTTTTGGCTACAGTTCAATACTTTTGCCAGAAATTACAGCGGCAGGGTATGAATACATTTATCAGCGAATCTCGTGATTCCAACCTTCATCCCCCCATCCAAACGTGCCTCCACTTTCTCTCCGATCGGCCCCAGCTTTTTTCAAGGTCACGACAGTGCGTCGTTCAGGTGCGCGGGTCCCGTCTGCGAGCATTCATTATCAGCCGGTCGTCCGCCCACTTAGTCGGGCCGTCGCGAAATTGAAGGAATACCCCTCTTATTTGTACTAACCCGACTGCCCCCGAAGTTCCCTATAGAAAGCGCCCTCACTAACCCTAGCCATTTAATCCAATGAACAAAAATCATCCAATCCTCCGCACGTCCCAGAAAAGGAAGCAGCAAAAGACAGCCGTTGTCCGCAAGTCCGCGCTCACCGGGTCCGTCGCCATTCTCGCCGCCAGTGCGCTCACGTTCGCGAGCGCTTCGACTGCCAATGCTGCGAGCCGGTTTTGGGATGCGGCCATGGCTGGCGGGACAGGGGGCGGCACGGGCACGTGGGATAATCTCACGATCGCGAATTGGTGGAATCCAGTGACCATGGCGGATGTCACGTGGAATAACGCGGGCTTGGACACCGCCATCTTCACCGGCACCGCCGGGACGGTCACCCTCGGTTCGGCGATCACCGCGAACAAACTGATCTTCGATGTGAACAGCTACACGGTCGCGGGTGGTGGCAACACGCTCACCCTTGCCGGGGCGGCGTCAGGGATCACGGTGACCAATGCCGGGCATCTCGCGACGATCACCGCCGATGTGAGTCTCACAGCAAATGCGAATTTCGGGGGTGCGGGAGACTTGGACGTCACCGGCATCATCAGCAGCACCGGCGCTTTTGGGATCGCGAAGATCGGGAGCGGCACGCTCACGTTGAGCACCGCGAACACCTTTACCGGCACGCTGTCCGTCGCTGGCGGGACGCTGGTCGGCACGGCGGACGCCGGCGCACTTGGCGCGGGCACGCTGTCCTTGCTGGCGGGCAATCTGAAGCTCACCAATGCCTCGGGGTCGAACCTGAACTTCGGACGGAACACCACCGTGAGCGGCTACAGCACCATCACGAGCGATGTCACGGTTGCAGCCTCGCCCGGGAACACCTACACCCTCGGCAACCTGGCCATCGGCGCCCAGCAGCTCAATGTGGTGCGCGGGGCGAACGCCACCGGCATCGCCGGCGTCACCTTTGGGGCCACGACCCTGTCGGCCAGTGGCGCGACGTTCAATGTGGGGGCCAACGCCAACCTGGAATTGGGCGCCCTCGGAGGTGCGTTTAACTTTTGGAAGCGGGGCGCCGGGACCCTGACTCTGGCCACCACCCCGTCGGGCACGCGCGCCACCGGGGCCACTTATTTGACCGATGGCACCCTGGTCCTGGGAGGAACGGGCAATGGTGTCACGGGCACCAGCGGTCCCCTGGGCACGGCGGCGGCGGTGACGCTCCAGATCAGCGGGGGCACGCTGGACATCGCGACGGGCACTGACGCTGCAACTGGCATCAATGCCCATCCGACCACGCTGCTGGGCAATGCCACGATCCTTTCCAATGCCTCTGTTCCCGGCACCGCGGGCTTTACCCAGACGCTGGGCACCCTGACCATCTTGGGGGCCAATACCCTGACCATCGGCGCAGGCGGCAATGTCACCGGCGGTACGGCTGCGGTGGCCTTCGGAGCCGCCACGACGACCGGCCCGACCACCTTCTCGGTCGGCACCGGGGCGCAGTTGACGCTGGCCGCGCTGAACAATGGCGGAAACGCCATCACGTTCGACGGCGTCGGCAACGTGACCGCCGGCGGCATCATCTCCGGCGGCGGCGGGGTCACCTTCAACGGCTCCGGCACGCTCAACTTGAATGCCGCCAATTCCTATCTCGGCGCCACGACAATCAATTCCGGCACGGTGACCGCCGGCAACGCCAGCGCGCTCGGAGCCGTGGCGACATCCAGCATTGTCATGACGGGTGGCACGCTGAATCTGAATGCCTCGGTGGTCTCGGCGCTTGCCATTTCCGGCGGCACCGCCGCGACCCTCCAGAATGGCAGTGCCAGCAATCAGACCTTCACGCTCACCCCTGGTGCCAACCAGACCTCCATTTTCGCCGGCACCGTCACGGACGGCGGCGGCGGGGGCACTCTGGCGATCACCGTCAACGCTCCCAATGGAGGCGCGTTGACCCTCAGCGGCACGAACACCTACACCGGCAACACGACGCTCACCGCCGGGCGGTTGAATCTGAACAGCAACGGTGCCCTGGGCACGGCCCCCCTCATTATCACGACCGGTGTCATCGATAACACGGATGCTTCCGCGCACACGTTGACCAACAACAACGACGTCACGCTGAACGGCAGCTTTACCTTCGGCGGCACGAACAGCCTGAGCATCGGCACCGGCACGATTACCACGACCGCATCCCGCACGCTGACTTTGATGGGCGCCAACAACGCCACGCTGACGGTTGACACATGGAACAACAATTTTGGCCCCTCGGCGACCACGGTCAACGCGCTGCCGGGGTCGAACTCGTCGTTGAGCATCGGCACCTTCCGATCGACTAGCACCGCGACGCTCGCGACGATCAACGGCAATGGAAACATCACCATTACCGGCGGCATTCAACCCGGCGCTGCCGGTGGGTCCGTGCTCTATAACAACGTCGGCACACTGACCCTGTCGGGGGCGAGCACCTACACCGGGGCCACCACGCTGAATGGCGGCACATTCATTCTCGACGCCACCGGCGGCACGGCCACGATGGGGGCGAGCGCCCTGACACTTGCCGGCGGCACGTTTGTCTTCAAGGGGGACGGCGCAGGCACCGGCCAGACTTTGGGGAATCTGACCGCGAATGCCGGCGGATCCACGGTCAAGGTCGTCGGGGGTGCCTCCGGCACCACCCTCGGATTTGGAACCACGACGAACACTGCCGGGGCTCTGAACATCATCCTTGACGACACCGCAGGAGCCGCAGGTGTGACCACCAGCACGGGCACCACGAACGGCATCCTCGGTTCCCGTGGCTCCCTCGTCGTCACGAAGACGACTGACGGAACCACGGAATTTGGCACCAAGAGCGGCAGCAACATTGTCCAATACACATTGGCCACGCCATTCCCCGTCGGCCTGACGACTTCAACGGTCAACTACAAGCTCACCGACGGCACGACGCTCGGGCAGACCGAATCCGTCAACTCGCTGCGCCTCGACACCACAACGGCCAGCAGCCTGGATCTCGACGGAAAGGTTCTGACGATCACCAGCGGCGGTCTGCTGTACGTCGGTGCACACGGCTACGAAATCAAGGATCTGGCCGGTGGCGGCTCTCTCAAGAGCAACTCGGCTACCCCGTCGATCCTCTTCATTCACAACTTCGGCACCGGAGGCCTGACCATTTCAGCCCCCATTGTCAACGGCGCTGGTGCCTCGCAGGTCCATTTGCTGGGATCCGGCACGACCACGCTCTCCGGAGTCAACACCTACACCGGTGTCACCGTGGTGGGTGGCGGAGCCGTGCTGAGCATAGGCGCAAACGCCGGCCTGGGTCTCTTTAGCACGGGTGCCGCCCTGACCCTCAACAACGGCACGTTGCAGGCGACCGGCACCTTCGCGCTGGACAATGCAGGTTTGAACATCCGGGCGATCACCCTCGGAGCCGGCGGCGGCACGTTTGATGTGACGGGCAGCAACACCCTCACTTCACGGGGCGTGATCAGCAGCCTCGGCAGCCTCACGAAGACGGGCACCGGCACGCTGCTTTTGGACGGCGCGGCGATTAACAGCTATACGGGTGGTTTCACCAACATCCAGGACGGCACCCTGCAACTTGGCAGCACCCTGGCCACCAGCTCGCTGCCCGTGGCAACTTTCGTCGTTCTGGGCAGCGGCACCAGTTCCGGCAAACTGACCATCGGCGACACCGGCGGGATCAAGACGCAGATAGTCGCAGGGCTGACGACGTTGGGCACGGGAACGGACAACGCCGTGGTCGGCGGCAACGCCAGCAATTCGACGCTGACTTTCACCGGCAGCGTCAACACGCCCTCGATCTTCAACGGCACGCTCGGCGGCGGCGGGGCGAATGAAAACAACCTCGCCCTGAATGTCACCACCGGCGCGCTGACCCTGAGCGGGAACAACTCCTTTGTCGGTGGCGGCACGGTCAGCGGCACCGGCGTGTTGAACATCAACAGCTCCGGCACCGGCGCGACGAACTCGGCCCTCGGCACGGGCACGTTCACCATCGCCGGCGGGAGCATCGACAATACCAGCGGAAGCGCCAAGACGCTCGCGACCGACAATGCCGTGCTGCTCAACGGCGCCTTCACCTTCGGCGGCAGCAACAGCCTGAGCTTCGGCGCCGGCAGCGTGGCCACTGCTACTGCCAGCCGTATAATTACCCTGCTCGGAGATGCCAGCAGCACCAGCGCGCTGGGCTTCGGCACCGTCAACCTCACAGCGGCCGGATTGACGCTCACTGCCGCCGCGCAGCAGGGCTCGGGCACCTCGCTGGAGATCGGCACGCTGAACGTCAATTCGTTAGGTGCCACGGGTGCGGCGGGCGTTCTCGCGGGCAACGGCATCGTCAATATTACGAACAAGATCACCTCCACCGCCGCCAGCCAGCCCTTCACCTACAGCGGCACCGGCGTGCTGACCCTCTCGGGCAACGCCAGCGATTACGGCGGCCTGACGACCTTCTCGGGCGCCGGCCTCATCAAGCTCGGCACGGGCGGTCAGTTGCCAGGCAACGGCCTGACCATGACCGGTGGCTCCACCTTCGATCTCAACGGCCACAACCAGGGCAACGTCGGGAGGTTGACATTGACTGCCCCGTCCCTGATCACCAACAGCAGCGCCACGGCCGTGACGTTCACCGCCGGTGACCTGGCGGGCAGCAGCGGCAATTTCTCGGGCAAATTGACGGCCAACATTACCCTGACCACGAGCGCCGCCGCGGCGCTGAGCGGTGATTTCTCCAACACGGGCGATGTCAATCTGATCAACAACAGCACAGCCGCTTTCAGCCTCAGCTCGCCGAATATGCAGACCGTGGGCAATGTCAGCTTCGCGGCGAACAGCACCGGCGCGTTCACGGTTTCCGCGCCAAATTTCAATCCCACCGGCACCGTCACGAACAACGGCATCGGCACCGGCATCACCACGATCAGCGGCGTGCTGGGCAGCAATGTCACCCAGATTATCCAGAACAGCCCGAACGGCGGCTCGCCCTTGGTTGTCAGCGGTGCGATTTACGTGAATCCCGCTGGCCTGACGATCACGCAGAGCGGTGGCGGGCCGTTGTTGACGGTCGGTGCAGCCACGATCAACGGCAGCGGCAACGTGACCGTCGTGGACAGCAGCGTGGACGGCGGCAACGTCACTTTCTCGGCCATCGGGAGCTACACCGGCGACCTGACCTTGCAGAGCACGGGAACGTCCGGCACGCCGGGCGTGATCACCGTCTCGGGCGCGCAGAACAATGCGGGCACCATCACCAACAACGGCTCCGGCAACGCGACCAACCTCATCAGTGGGATCATCGGCCTGCCGGTCACCGGCGTCATCCAGGACAGCAGCACTTCGCAGTTGAACCTGACCGGCGCGAGCACCTTCGCGAGTGGTCTGACGATCAAGGCTGGCACCGCCGGGCTGGGAACCAGTGATTTGGCGGCGGGAACCGGCCCGATCACGCTGGGTGAGACGAACGGCTCGGCGGACGCGACATTGGTGAGCATCTCCAGCGGCCGGACGTTCGCGAATCCGATTGTCCTGAGCGGCACCAGCGGGACACTGACCATCGCCGGCGGTGTCGGCCAGGCGGCGACCACCTTCAGCGGCGGCGTGACAGGCAGCCGCGATCTGATCCTCGACAGCCGCGGCACCTTGCTCACGTTCTCGACGACTGGCATCGACAATGTCGGGAACGTGACGGTCACCGGGGCCGGCAACACCACGGTCAGCACCGCCATTGGATCCTCGGTCTCCACTGTTACGAAGACCGGCGCAGGTACGCTGCTCTTGAGCAGCGCAACGGGCAACGGCTTCAGCACTCTCAACATCCGCGAAGGCACGGTCACCGCGAGCACGCACCTGAACTCCCTCGGTCTCGGGGCGGTGAACCTGGGGGATCCCACGCTGTTGAATACGAATGACGCCACCCTCAGTCTCGGTGCGACCGCGCTCGTTTACGCCAACCTGATCAACGTGCTTGCCGGCAGCAGTGGCACGCTCACCATCACGAATGGCGGCGATAACGCGAACTCCTCCGGGTTGATTACGCTGGCTAATAATCTCAGGTTTAACGTCGCGAACGCGATGACCATTTCGGGTGGCGTCACTGGAACCGGGAACGTCAACATCACCGACACGGCGAGCGATACGCTGACCTTCTCGGCGACCCAGTTGAATTTCACTGGAAACCTGACCAACAACGCCGGGGTCGGAGCGAGCGCCGTCACCATTGCATCCAATGCCCCGGTCAATATCACTGGCAACATCACCAATAACTCCGCCGGCACGGGAACCATGACGATCAACGGTGCCTTGGGCAGCACCGTGGGCACGGTGACCCAGAACAGCGACACCGCGCTCCTCGTCCTCTCTGGCATCAGTTCCACCTACACCGGTGGCATTGCCATTCTGAAGGGCAGGCTCCAGGCCACTACCAGTGGCAGCTCGCTCGGTGCCGTTGGCAATATAGTCACGCTGGGGAATACGACCGGCAGCGACGCTGCCTTCTTGCGATTCAGTAGCGCAGCCACCTATACCGCAGGCACCATCATCGTGGCTGCGAACAGCAACCCGACCACATTCACCATCGAGGGCGCCACCACCACGAGTGATGCGATCATTTCCGGGGATATCGTTCTGAACCACGACCTCGTCATCGCTGCCGGTGCGACCGGGGCCACCAGTGCGGACCTCACCTTCAATGGGGACATCACGGGGGACGCCATGGCTCGCCTGCTGGATATCAATTACTCGGCCGTCGCGCTCACGGGCGCTGTGACGTTCAATGGCTCCGTCAATCACACCGGCACCATCCTCAACGAGGGCAACAGCACGGGTGCCACGATCTTCAACGGCGTGATCGGGACCAACGTGACCGGCGTGACGCAGAACAGCGCGTCAAGCAGACTGATCGTGACCGGCGCCAACACTTACACCGGCCCGACGACCATCACACTGGGAACGCTGCAAATCGGCAACGCAGGGACGATCGGCTCGCTGAACGTGGCCTCGGCGATTTCCAACAGTGGCACGCTCGCCTTCAACCGGACCAATACCATCACCCAGGGCACGGATTTCGGCACCGTCTCTGGGACGGGATCACTGGCGCAGAACGGCACAGGAATCCTGATACTGAACGCGGCCAACACCTACACCGGGACGACGACGATCAATGCCGGCACGCTGAGCGCAGCCACATTGAACAGTACAGGGACGGGAGGCAGCGCGAGCAGCAACCTGGGCGCCCCGACGACGGTGCCCAACGGCACGATCTCAATCGGGGCAGCGGCGGTCGCGGGCAGGTTGCTTTATACTGGCACGGGTGAGACGACGGACCGGGTGATCAACTTGGCCGGCACCACCGGCGGCGCCACTCTCGACCAGTCGGGCACGGGCACGCTGAGGTTCACCAGCGATCTGACTGCCACCGGCATCGGTGCAAAGCTGCTGACTCTGCAGGGTTCCACAGCCGGCATCGGTGAATTCGCCGGGGCGATTGTGGACGGCAGTGGCACGACCGCGCTGACCAAGGCGGGCACCGGCACCTGGATCCTCTCCGGTGCCAACACCTACACCGGCAACACGACCGTCACCGCCGGAACCCTCGCCATCGGCACCAGTGGCTCGCTTGACGGCACTGCCATCACCCTCAGCGCCGGCACCCTGAGCCTGCAAAACGTGCTCGCGATCGGGTCCGCGTCGTCGTTGACCTTCAGTGGCGGCACCTTGCAACTGCTCAGCGACACGAACAACGACTATTTCCATACCCCGGGCGACACGCTCGCCATCACCGGCAACGTGACGATCGATGTGAACCAGTTGGTTTCGGGCACGGGCCTCACCCTGGCGATCGGCAGCGCCGGCGTCACCGTCGGCGCGAACACCGTGAGCGTCACCGGCGGGAACAGCTACAGTCTGCAACTCGGGCCAGTCACCCAGACGACTGCCGGCATCACGGCCTTCTCGCCGAGCACTGCGAGCCTGATTCTGCCTTCCTTTACCGCAGCCAGCAGCGGGGCCAGCAGCACGCTCCGCTTCACCGGAACGGGCACCACCACGGTCACAGGAGCCATCGGCACCGGCGGGGTGACCACCCTGAACCTCGACCGGTCGGGTGCCGCGGGAACGACAATCCTCCAGGCCGCGAGTCCCGAGATCAACGGCGCGGTGACGATTACCGTCGGCACGCTCCAGACCGCCGTGGCCACGAATGCCTTCGGCAGCACGACGGGCATCAGCATTGGTGGAACGGGTATCCTGGACATCCGTAACAACTCCACGACAAGCTTCAGCAATGGCGCCACGGCCTATCCGGTCACCCTCACGGCATCAGGTGCCACCATCAATGTGGGCCGGGTCAGCGGTGCCGGAACCGCGACGCTGACTCTCGGGACGGTTTCCATGCCGGGCGCCTACACCCTGAACACCACCAACACCGGTGCCGACAGCACCAGCCTGAGCCTGGGTGCCGTCACCGGCAGTACCGCCAACAACAAGGTCATCAACAACACCATAGCGGGTGCAGGCGTATTGACCATCGCCAGCTATGCCGAAAGCGATGCCTCGGCCCGGTTGATCACCTTCCAGGGTTCGGGCGACACCGTCGTCACGGGCGGCATCAGCCAAAACGGGGCGAATGCCTTGGCGGTAACGTTCAACGCCGCCAACGCCACCAACCTGCTCACCATGCAAGGGACCAGCGGCTTCACCGGGACACTGGCGATCACCAGGGGCATTCTGAACACCACTTCCGCGGCGATGAATGCCACCGATTCGACCAATGGGATGACCCTGGGTGCGGCGGGCACCTGGCAGGCTGCCGGAGACATCACCACCAGCAAGAACATCGTCGCGACCTCGCTCGGGACGATCGACACCAACGGCTTCGACGTGACGGTGAACGGTGTCATTTCAAGCGGTGGCTTCACCAAGACCGGCGCCGGGACGCTTACGCTGACGAATACCAACACCTACACCACGCTGCTGACGGTCGCGCAAGGTGCGATATCCGTCAGCACCGTTGCCAACAACGATACGAACCAGCAGTGGGGCAAGCTCAACGGTGCCGGCGAATTCGTGTTAGGGTCCACCGGCAACACCGGCACAGTCGAGTACACGGGCGGAGACGCATCGACCAGCCAGGGGTTTGGACTGGCCACTGGCGGCACCGGTGCATTCAGAGTCGCCACCGGCGCGACCACTTTGACCCTCTCGGGCGTCATCAGCGGCGGCGGCAACCTCCAGAAGAACGGGCCGGGCACGCTGTCCCTCGGAGGCGCGAACACCTACAGCGGAGGCACGTTCTTCATCAACAACGGCGCTGTGGTGAGCACGGTGGCCACCGGTCTGGGCCCCGTGGGCACCACGCTGGACTTCCTGGCGAGCGCCAACACCCGCTCCGCGCAGATCGGGGCGAACACGACGCTGGCAGGATTGAAGAACGGCGACGGCAGCGCCACGGTGCAATCGTCGGGCGCCTTCACCCTCACGCTCAACAGTGCGGCGAACACCACCTACAGCGGCATTCTGGCGAACGGCGGCGGCACCCTGGCCTTGACCAAGACTGGTGCCGGCACGCAGACGTTCAACGGCTCGGTCGTCAACACCGCCACCGGCGCGCTGACGATCAACAACGGCATCCTCGCGCTGGATACCTCGAACCTGGGTACGCCGACCAACCTGTTTAACAGCGGCATCAACGTCACCCTCGGCGGCGGCACGCTCGACCTCCGTGGTGCAAGCGGCCAGGCGGTCGCCCAGACCTTCGGCACCTTGACGCTTACGAATGCCACCTCCAGCGCCATTACGCTGAACGATCCCACGGGCGGCGGCAGCATCACCTTGAACTTCGCCGGCAACTGGACGCAGAACGCGGGCAGCACCATCAGCATCAACGGAGGGAGCGGCATCTTGGGCACCGGAGTCCTTCACTTGAACGTCAATAACACGTTTGTCATTGGCTCGCTCCTCCCCTACATCACGATTAACGACGGCAGTGGCACGGGCATCGCAAAGGTCGTTGCCTCCGGCGGACCCAGCGGCCAGGAACTCCAACTGTTCACCTTCCCGACCACGGCCTTGCAGCATGACAGCAATACGATCACCACAGATTACGGCGTCTCGGCGGGATTGGGTAACCTGACGGATCTGGGGCTCGGAGATAATAAAATGGACGCCGGCACGCATGCCTTGAACTCACTGTCGATCGATACCTCCGGCTCGGGCAATAGCGGTTCAGTGGATCTCAACGGATCGACGATGACCTTTGCCGCCAACACGGTCACCTTCCAGAGCGACAGCTTTGCCAACGACTACACGGTCAGCGGTAGCGGGCAGTTCGGCGCCAGCGCCACGGCCTTGAACATCTTCACCCAGGGCGACGGCACGCTGATCCTCAACTCGCAGATCGGCAGCGCCTCGACCAGCACGACCCTGACGCTGACCGGCACCGGCACCACGCAACTGGGCGGCACGCAGGTCTATACCGGCGCGACGATCGTCAGCAGCGGCACGCTGGAATTGAACGCCTCGTCACTCGCCGGCACAGACTTTACGATCAACGATGGCACGGTGACGATGCTGAATACGACGATCGGCAGCGGCAACAACGTCACCTTTGGCGTCGGCGCCACGGGCGTGTTCCAGATCAATGGCAACAGCGTGACCATCGGCACCCTGGCGACCAACGCCACGGTCGGCACCCCCGTCGTCGAGAACGGCGGGGCCAGCAACGCCACGCTAACTTTGGCCGGCACGCTGGGCACCTATGCCGGAGTCATCCAGAACGGCAGCGGCGCCGGCAATCTGGCGCTGACCGTGAATGGCAGCGGTACCGCGACGCTCTCGGGCGCGAACACCTATACGGGTGCCACGATTGTCAACGGCGGCACCCTGGCGGTCACTGGCTCGTTGAGTGCCAGTTCTGCCGTGAGTGTCGTCTCCAGCGCGGGCGGCACCCTGAGCTTTGGCAACACCTCGGGCACGGGAGTGACTGGGACGGTTACTTTCGACGGCACGAACACCGGCTTGGGTTATAGCGTCAACGCAACGGTGGCGAATCCGCTGACGCTTTCCACGGCCAATACCGTCGTCAACCTGGCAGGCACCGCCGGCATCACCACTTTCACGGGCGCAGTCACCGGCGGCAGCACGACCAGCATCAAGATGAATGCGGGCACCTCCAGTGCGTCCACCATCTTCCAAAGTGACTTCTCCGCCTTTTCCGGAACCTTCGAGTATAGCACGCCCACATCGACCAATCAGCGGCGTGTGAGCTTTACCGGCGGCAACGGTGCGACGACGTCGAATACGGCGTTCATCTTGAGCGGCGTGTCGGTTGGCAATGCCACGACCGCTGGAACCAATCCTTTTGTGGCAGGGACGAACAACGCCAGCGGCTTTCAGATGGGTTCGTTGAACGGCAGTTCAGGTATCATCAGTGTCACTGCCACGGGCGGCCTGGTCGTGGGCAACCTGGGCACCGCCGATTCATATGGCGGCGTCCTCCGCGGCACCACCGCCAGTGGAGCGTTGCTGAAGGTGGGCACCGGTTCGATGACGCTCAGCGGTGACAACACCTACATCGGCACCACGACCATCAGCGCCGGCACC
>Ga0105046_10004542_pt1 | contig 22088 bp, 23 predicted proteins | sample MAT03_FD_78385 | JGI IMG/M metagenome (GOLD analysis project Ga0105046, IMG submission 78385) | Freshwater microbial communities from Lake Fryxell liftoff mats and glacier meltwater in Antarctica - MAT-03 (megahit assembly) | ecosystem: Environmental > Aquatic > Freshwater > Ice > Liftoff...
CTGGACGGTGGACAACGACCTCATCACGCCCACCTTCAAGGTCGAGCGCAACCGCATCGAGGACCTGTTTGCGAAGAACTACGACCGCTGGGTGGGTGCCAAGAAGAAGGTGCTCTGGCACGCTTGACCCGGCGGCAGCTGCCGACCGGTCAGCGTGGGGCGACCGATCCCGCTGGTGAGCTGGTGGGCGCAGCAACTACTGGTGCGGTGCTCGGTGCCGATGCGGCGGGTGGTGGATTGGGTGCTATCACGCCGGTGGCGATAGGGATTTCGTCGCTGATGGCCACGCCGGTGATGTAGTAGCGCGTGTCGCCAAAGCAACTGCCGGGCAAGCCGACCTTCTCTTCGTAGTGCAGCGCCACCCGCTTGCCCATCGCCTTGGTCACTTGTTCGGCCACGGCTTCGTTGTGAATGGTGAAGGTGAACTTCTCGGGCATCGAGCCGGGCAGTGAAACCAGCGCCAGTTCGCCCTCCCAGGTCTTGCAGATCCAGCCCTTATTCGACAGCTTCTGCACCCAGCCAGCGCGTTCGCCGGTGGAGTAGCTCCAGCTCATCGCCGCCCAGAAATACAGAAGTACCAAGGCCAGCAGCACCAGCAGGGCAAGAACGAGGCGTTTGATCATGGCGTGTCGGGCGAACGGACGAGCTGCCGATTATCGGCGTGAGCTCATGACGCCAAGCCAAGGGCGAACGCCAGATCCAGAGTCAGCCCGAGGCCGTGCCGGTGATGAGGCTGGCGTCGGCGCGGTTCAAGCCGCGGCCCCGATCATTTGGTGTTGGCTTTGAAGCTGGTGAAGATGCGGGTCTGCACGCGGCGGATGTCTTGCGGGACGGCGTCGGGCGGGGAGATCTTTTTCAGGTCGGCCGCGCTGAGGAAGATGGTCGGATTGTCGGCCACGGCCTTGGTGACGAACTTTTTCGAGGCCGCATTCGGGTTGGCGTAGAACACCTTGTTGGAAAGACCGGCGTGCACCTCGGGGCGCAGGATGTAGTTGATGAACAGGTGCGCGTTCTTGACGTTCTTGGCGTCCTTGGGGATGGCCATGGTGTCGAAAAACAGCGTGGCACCCTTGTCGGGAATCAGGGCCTGGATGTCGTGCCCTGACCTGGTGTCGATCGCGCGCTGGCGGGCGATGTTGATGTCGCCCGAATAGCCCATCACCACGCACAGTTGGCCGGCGGCCATGTCGTTGATGTAGCCCGATGACGAGAAGCGGGTGATGTTCGGCCGCGCAGCCGTCAGCAGCGCCCTCGCGGCGTCGTAGTCGGCGGCGGTTTTGCTGTAAGGCTCTTTGCCGGCGTAGATCATGGCCACCGGCATCACTTCCGATGCCGAGTCGAGCAGGTTGATGCCGCAGCCCTTGAGCTTGCTGGCGTATTCAGGTTTGAAGATCAGGTCCCAGGGGTTGGCCGGCAGCGGCGTGCTGCCGAGTGCGGCCTTCACCTTGCCGGCGTTGATGCCCACCGTGACGTAGCCCCACATCCAGGTCACCAGGTGCGCATTGCCAGGGTCGATGCCGGCCAGCTTTTCCAGCAGGGTCGGGTCCAGGTTGCCCCAGTTCGTCAGCTGCGCGCGGTCCAGTTTCTGGTACAGACCGTTGGCGATCTGCGTCTTGGCGAAGTGCGCGCTGGGCACGACGATGTCGTAGCCCGTCTTGCCCGCCACCAGCTTGGCTTGCAGGATTTCGTTGTTGTCGTAGTTGTCGTAGCGGACCTTGATGCCGGTCTCTTTTTCGAAGTTCTTGATGGTGTCGTCGGCGATGTAGTCCGACCAGTTGTAGATGTTCAGCACCTTGGATTCGGCCACCTGCGCATGGGCCGCGAGGCTGGCGGCCATCAGGCCAGTGGCAAGCAGGGTGCGGGCGAGCAAAGACTGGATCGACATGGCTGGGCTTCCTCGTGGGGTTCGGGGGATGAACGTGCTGCCGGTGTGCTTCAACCTGAAAGCAGGGAGAAATATTGTGGCTGAGCGAGCGAGACGCGACAGTTGGGTTGCACCCCGCTGAACCAGGGCTTCACCAGGGGATGGCTTGGCCGTCCCAGGCGTGAAATCCGCCGCTGGCCCCTTCGGCCGGCAGCGCGTCCAGCACCGCAAGCAGGTGGCCTGCCGATTCGTCGGGTGTCTGCGCGTCGGCGTTGCCGATGATGGGTACCGAAAGCGGGCTTTGCACGGTGCCAGGATGCAGGGCGGCCAGCACCGCCAGCGGGCGTTTGCGCGCCACTTCGACCGCGGCGGTGCGCAGCAGCATGTTCAGGGCGGCCTTGCTGGCGCGGTAGCTGTACCAGCCGCCCAGGCGGTTGTCGCCAATGCTGCCCACGCGCGCCGAAAGCACGCCCAGCAGCGCACGTTCTTTCACCGCCAGCAACTCGTGGAAGTGTTTGACGACCAGCGCCGGGCCGATGGCGTTGACCGCCAGCGCACGCGCCATCGTGGCGGGATCCAGGTCGGCCAGGCGCTTTTCCGGCATGCGGCCATCCACTTGCAGGATGCCGGTGGCGCATACCAGCAGGTGCAGCGGCCCGGCGGTGCGCAGTTGCCGTGCCGCAGCGGCCAGGCTGGTTTCGTCCAGAAGGTCGATGGCCGTGCTGTCGTTGGTGTTGTCGCCAATTCGGCGCGACAGCGCCTGCACGTGGCCGCAGCGTGGGTCGGCGCGCAGGGTCCGCACCAGCGCCGCCCCGATGGCGCCGCTGGCACCTACGATGGCAGCGCGGTAACCCGCGGGCAGGCTGTTCATGGCGCTGGAGGAGCCGAATCAGCCGCTTTGCCCGTTTCGCCCGTTTCGCCCGCTACGCTGGTTTCAGCCGACGCAGCCAGGCGGCGGCGGAACATGCCCCAGCCTTCCATCGACATCACGGTGTCGCCGTGTTGGTTGCACACCGTCCAGCTCGAACGGGTCAGGCCGACCTTGGGTTTGCTGGCCATGGGCCGCGCTTCGAGGATTTCGTGGCGCATGCTCAGCACGTCATCTGGGAACACGGGTTTGAGCCAGCGGATGTTGTCCAGGCCCGGCGAGCCGAGACCGGCGGAATCGAGCAGGTACTCGTCGCACATCATGCGCATGGTCATGGCGCAGGTGTGCCAGCCGCTGGCGCACAGGCCACCGAACAGCGAAGCTTTCGCGGCTTGCTCGTCGAGGTGGAAGGGCTGCGGGTCGAATTGCTGCGCAAACGCGAGGATCGCTTCGCGTGTCACGCGGGTGGCACCGAAAGTCTTCACCGAGCCGACCGGAAAATCTTCCCAGTAATAACGGGAGACTTTTTTTGGCTGGTCTGACGGAGGATTCAGCGTGGCGTCTGACGTGTTCGGGGCGGAATCGGCTGTGTTCATCGGCCCTGAGGATAGCGGCGGCACAATGCCCCGTTCATCTCAAGGAACGCACACATCATGGCTGTATTGATTCTGGGTCTGGTGCTGTTCCTCGGCGTGCACTCGGTGCGCATCGTGGCCGACGATTGGCGAAGTGCCACCCGCGCCCGCATCGGCGAGAACGCCTGGAAGGGCGCGTATTCGGTGTTGTCGCTGGCCGGCTTCGTGTTGATCTGCTGGGGCTACAGCCTGGCGCGCCAACAACCCACCGTGGTGTGGGTCTCGCCGACCTGGACGCGCCACCTGGCCGCCCTGCTCACGCTGCCGGCCTTCGTGCTGCTGGCCGCGTCGCAGTTGCCGGGCAACAGCATTCGCACGCGCGTGCGCCACCCCATGGTGCTGGGCGTGAAGCTGTGGGCGGCGGCCCACCTGTTGGCCAACAACACGTTGGCCGACTTGCTGCTGTTTGGTGCCTTTTTTCTCTGGGCGGTGATTGATTTCCGGTCTTCCCGCCAGCGCGACCGCGCGCAGAACATCGTCTACGCACCCGGCCGCCTGATGCCCACCCTGGGGGCCGTGGCGGTGGGACTGGGCGCCTGGGCGCTGTTTGCGTTCTGGGCGCACGCGGCCTGGATCGGCGTGCGACCCTTCGGTTGATGGGCTGAAAACCTTGCGCGGGTGCCCTCACCCGCCGGGGTTCCCCCGCTCGGGTGCCCGCTACGCGCAGCCGTCTGGGTGATGTTCGATTCGATCGGTGCGGGCGACCATGCGGCACCGCGTCGAACCGAAGAGCCTCGCATGAACACCCTGCCCGCCTTGTGGATCAAGTTGCAGTCTGGCTGCCTCACGTCTGCGACTGCTGTCGCTGCCTGCATCCGGGCGGCCTTGTTGCCACTGAACTCAAGGCCTCTCGACCCGAAGCTTGCAGGTCCGGCCAGCGATTCAGATGACGTCGGTCCTTCCCCGACCGCTGACCCACGCCCTGCCGAGGTCGAGGACCGCCTTTTGGGCTGCGGCTGGTTTGACTCCAGCCATGAACTGCAATGCGGTTTGCGCGTGCAGGAACTCAGCCCGCAACAAGTGGATGCCCAAGCCTTGCCATGGGTCGTGTGGCTGGATCTGCAGCCGGCTTGAGGGTGTGGGCGCGTGAACCAGTGAAGGACTGACTTTGCGCCGGTGGTAGGCTGACAAGTCGGTGGGTTTGCCACCTCGCCGCCCTGGCACCGTCGCCACTGAACAAACTAGGAGCAAGCCGCATGAAAGCCGTCTGGAAAGGGTCCGTCATTGCCGAGAGCAAGGACACCGTGGTCGTCGAGGGCAATCACTACTTCCCGGCCGATTCGATCCGGCCCGAGTACCTGCTGCCCAGCAACACCAAGACCATGTGTTCGTGGAAGGGCCAGGCCAGCTATCACACGCTGTTCGTGAACGGCGACGCCAACCCGGATGCCGTCTGGTACTACCCCGATCCGAGTGAGGCTGCTGCCGGGATCAAGGGGCGCATCGCGTTCTGGAAGGGCGTGCAAGTCGTCGACTGAGCAGCTCGCTACAGGCATGGGCGCTTGGAGCGCGGCACACCGCCGACGCTTGCGCGAGATGTGGCGCTCTGCCGGCTGGCCGTGCCGCGATCTCGTCGAACTGGACTTGCTGGCTGCCGGGTTGTTGCTGCGCCATCTTGACCTGCACGGGCGCGAAACCCTGCACCTCAGCGACGCCGGATTGCAGGTGCTGGCCGCGACCCGGCGCCGCAACCAGGTGGCGTTTGGTGCGCACGAGGCACTGGTGGCACGTGTGGCACTGGAAATGCAGCGCGCCGGGCGTGTCGTCTGGCGCGGCCTCAGTTTGCGCGCACCGTTGCAAGGTCTGGCTGTCACTTCAACCGCTGCGGCAGCCGCAGCAGCGACTGCGTCTTTCGTCGACACCTCCCCCACCTCCGCCCCCACCACCTGGGCCATGGCGATGCCGGACGTCTATTCCATCCGCCACACCACGGTCGAGGACTACACCGAGCCGGTGGCGCACGAGATCAAGGTCAGCCGCTCAGACCTGTTGTCGGACCTGCGCTCTGCGCGCAAGGGCGCGGCCTACCTGGCGCTCTCCAGCCAATGTTGGTACGTGCTGCGCGCCGGGATTGCGCAGACCGATGACATTCCTCCCCAGTTCGGGGTGATGTTTGCTGAAGGGCTTGCGGACGGATTTGCGGACGGGCTCGCCGAAGGTGGCGCGGTAAATGTCGTGTTGACCGTCGCCCGCCCCGCCCCCAAGCGGCCGATGCGCTTGCCCTTTGCGGTCTGGATGGCGCTGGCCCGCGCCCATGCCGAGGCGCCACCGGAAGATGACTGGCAGACGCAACTCGGGCGGGATGCCGACGCGCCGCCCGCTGGTCGGCCGTGATGCGGCCGCGCACAATCATCCCGTTGCCGTGCAACACCGCACGGACCTCGTTTCAGGCAGTCATCCGTAGCTTTATCTCTGCTGCTGCCAGCCGCCCAGAACAGACCACCGTTTTCACCGACCTTGGAGTTCCTTGCCGATGAACAAGTCCTCATCCCCGATGTTGGGTGCCGTGGCGCTGGCCTTGTGCCTTCAGTTCGGCAGCCTGAGCCTGGCGCATGCCGCCGCCGTCGGCCTGCCTTCGAAGAACGTGGCCTGGGTGGCGGCTGCGTCTGACGCCGATATCGACCGCGCCTTCTTGCGTGCAAAGGCCGAGAAGAAGCCGGTGCTGCTGTATTGGGGCGCGAGCTGGTGCCCGCCTTGCAACCAGCTCAAGGCCACGCTGTTCAACCGGCAAGACTTCGCCGCGCTGTCGCGCTCGTTCGTGGCCGTCAGCGTGGACGGCGACCGGCCCGGTGCGCAGAAGTTGGGGCAGCGTTTCAAGGTGTCGGGCTATCCCACCACCGTGATGTTCACGCCTGAGGGTGCCGAGATCACGCGCCTGCCCGGCGAGGTGGATGCACCGCAGGCCCTGGCCGTGCTGCAGCAAGGACTGGCTGGCGGCCGACCGGTGAAGAACGTGCTGGACGATGCGTTGGCGAACAAGCCCCTGGCCGCCGGAGATTGGCGCATGTTGGCCTTTTATTCCTGGGAAACCGACGAGACCCAGCTGGTGCCCAAGGCCGATGTAGCCGGTTTGCTGGCGCGCCTGGCGGCTGCCAGCGGTGCGGTTGCCAGCCCGGCCGATGCCGACACCACCACCCGACTGTGGTTGAAAGCCTTGGCCGCCGCCGACGACAGCAAAGGCGTGAAGCCCGATGCCGCACTGCGCGAACGGGTGATGAAAGTGCTTGCCGACGCCACCGCTGCGCGCACGCACATGGACGTGCTGAGCAACAACGCTGCCGAGATCGTGCGCACCCTGGAAGGTGCCGACCCGGCGGTGGGTGCGTCGCCGAATCGCACAGCCGGGGTTGCGGCGCTGGCCGCGGCTTTCGAGACCGCGCTCAAGCGCTTCGAGGCGGACAGCACGCTGTCGCGTGCCGACCGGCTCTCGGCGCTGATCGCCCGGGTGGAATTGGCCCGCCTGGATGTGCCCAAGACGATGGCCAAGGTGCAACTGCCCGAGCCGCTGCTGAAGGATCTGCGCGAGCACGTGGCCCGCGCCGACCGTGAGATCACCGACGGCTACGAGCGCCAGGCCGTCATCACCGCAGCGGGTCACGCACTGGGGCGGGCGGGCTTGTGGGCCGAGAGCGAAGCGCTGCTGACGGCCAACCTCGCCAAGAGCCATTCGCCTTACTATCTGATGAGTCAACTCGCCAGCAACGCACGCAAGCAGGGCCAGAACGAGCAGGCGCTGCGCTGGTACGGCGAAGCCTGGGTCAAGAGCCAAGGTCCGGCTACGCGCTTGCAATGGGGCAATTCCTACCTGACGGCGCTGGTTGAACTGGCACCCCAGGACGGCGCGCGCATCGAAAAGACCGCCGCTCAGATGTTCACCGAGGCGGCCAAAGACCGCAGCGCGTTCGAAGGCCGCAGCGCGCGTTCGCTGCAGCGTGCGGGTGCCAAGCTTCTCAGCTGGAACGCGGGGGGCCAGAACGCTGCGGCGCTGCGCCGCCTGCAGACTCAGCTGGACGGTGTTTGCGGAAAGTTGGGCAAGACCGACAAGGCCGACAGGGCCCAGCAGGCCGCCTGCACCGCGGTGCTGAAGCCCGCCGCGACCTGATCACTGCGCTGGCCTGCCCGCGGCGGACCGCTGGGCTAGATTAGGCCTTTGGAGACCGCACCATGAGCCGACCGATTCTTGACGAAGCCCACATTCACCCCGCGGTACGGGAAACCGTGGCGCGGCAGCACGAGCAGACCGTTCGCGAGGTGCAAGACGCCATCGCACGCCACCCGGTGGTGGTCGTGGGCATGGCGCAGAACCCCTTCTGCCGCAAGGTTCGCAAGGCGCTGGACGCTGCGGGTGTGGCGCACCACGATCTGGACTACGGCGGCTATCTGGGCGAATGGCGGCGGCGCAACGTCTTGAAGATGTGGTCGGGCTGGCCCACCTTCCCCATCGTTTTTGTCAAGGGCCATCTCGTAGGTGGGGCCACCGACGTGCAGTCCTTGATCAGCAGCGGTGAACTCAAGCGACTTTTGGGGTGACCTTTTGGGGTGGCTGCTTGACCGGCCGTTTGTCACGCCGGGTCGACCTCTCGCCTCATGACTCCCATTGCATCAAACCGGCCCGAACAAAATGCGGTTCATGAAGAAGACAAGCGTGTGGGCCAGTCGCCTGGCTGGATGGGGCCTGCTGACCCTTTTGGTTCTCACCGTTTCTGCGCAGGCCGCCGAGCGGCGTCACGGTTTGACGGCTTGCCGCCTGGCGGGCGTGCCCAACGAGGTGTGGTGTGGGGTGGTGGACCGGCCGCTGGACTCGAACCGACCGCAGGGCAAGCGCATCGAGGTGCACTTCGCCGTCGTGCCGGCCTTGGCTCGCAACCGCAAACGCGACCCGGTGTTCTTCTTCGCCGGCGGCCCGGGACAAAGCGCCATCGATCTGGCCGGGCCGGTGTCGCGCATGTTGTCGCGCGTGGGCTACAGGCGTGACTTGGTGTTCATCGACCAACGTGGAACGGGGCGCAGCGCGCCGCTGCGCTGCCCCGACGACGCACCCGGCCGGCCCTTGGCCGAGATCGCCAGCACCGAAGCGGCCATTGCGCAACTGCTGGTCTGCCGCGAAGCCTTGCAGAAGCTGCCGCATGGCGACCTGCGCCAGTACACCACCACGCAGGCCGTTGAAGACGCCGAAGCCGTGCGCGTGGTGCTGGAGGCGGACTATGTCAACGTCATTGGCGTGTCTTACGGCACGCGCGTGGCGCTGGAGTACCTGCGCCTGAAGCCGCAGGTGGTACGCCGAGTCGTCATCGATGGCGTGGCACCGGCCGACATGGCGTTGCCGGTCTCTGTTTCCGCCGATAACCAGGCGGCCTTGGACGCCGAAATCAAGGCCTGTGCGGCCGAGCCCCGCTGCCGTGACCGTTTCCCCACTTTGCAAGCCGACTGGCAAGCGTTGCTGGCGGGACTGCCGCGTGCGGTCAGCGTGGCGCACCCGGTGACGGGTGTGGTCGAGAAAGTATCCTTCACACGCGACGCTGTGCTGGGCATGGTGCGCGCGCCCTTGTACAGCCCGGTGTTGGCTTCGGCCCTGCCGCAAGCGATCACCGACGCCGCACGCGGGCGCTTCGAGCCCTTGGTGGGTCTGTCGTCGGTAAACGCCGGGAACCGTCGGGGGCAAATTGCCGCGGGCATGCACTTCTCGGTCGTGTGCAGCGAAGACGCATCGCACATGGCGCAGTCCAAAGACACGCCTGGTGCAGATTTCGGTGTTTCCTTTGCCAAGGTCTACAAGCTGGTGTGTGCAGACTGGCCCACCAGTCCGGTGGCCGATGCGTTCTACACATTGCCGGAAGCCGCGGCGGCCACCTTGCTGCTGTCGGGCGGTGTCGACCCCGTGACCCCGCCGCGCCATGGTGAACGTGTCGCGGCAGCGCTGGGCTCGCGGGCGCGGCACGTGGTGGTGCCGCAGGCGGGTCACGGCGTGTTGGCCATCGCCTGCATGCGTGACGCGGTGCTGAAGTTCATCGACGCCGTCAACGACGCCGAGGCGCTGAAGGTGGACGTGGATTGCGCCCGCGCAGTGCCCCGGCCTTCGGCCTTCCTGTCGGTGTCGGAGAGCCCGAAATGATCGAGATCACCGGTCTGCACAAGACCTTCAACCACGGCAGAGGCCGCAACAAGCGCGTGGTGCAAGCCGTGCGCGGTGTGGAATTCGTGGCGCGCGATGGTTGCATCACCGGCTTGCTGGGTTCCAACGGCGCGGGCAAGACCACCACGCTGCGCATCGCGGCCGGATTGATCACCCCTGAGCAGGGCCGGGTGGTGGTGGACGGCATCGACGTGGCGACCTACCCACAACAAGCCTTGTCGCGCATGGGCGTGCTCAGCGACGCGCGCGGGCTGTACCCGCGCATGACGGCGCGCGAGAACATCGTTTACTACGGCCGCCTGCACGGCCTGAGCCGCACCGCCGCCGATGACCGCGTGAAAGACCTGGCCTATACCCTGGACATGCAGCCGCTGCTCGACCGCCGAACCGAAGGCTTCAGCCAGGGTGAACGCATGAAAACGGCCTTGGCGCGTGCGCTGGTACACGACCCGCCCAACATCGTTCTGGACGAGCCCACCAACGGCCTGGACGTGATGGCCACGCGTTCCTTGCGCAACGCCTTGCGGCGTCTGCGAGACGAGCAGCGCAAGTGCATCATTTTTTCCACGCACATCATGCAAGAGGTTGAACGCCTGTGCGACCACGTCGTCGTGGTGGCACAAGGCCGCACCGTTGCGCAGGGCAGCGTGGCCGAACTGAACGCCCGTGCCCAGCAAAGCGACTTCGAGGAGACCTTCGTGAAACTGGCCTTCAAGCCCGACGACCGCCAGCCCGGAGACCGACCATGAGCCACCCGGCCCTGACGGTCTTCATCAAAGAGCTGGTCGATGCGCTGCGCGACCGCCGTACGCTGATGGTGGTGTTGATCAGCTCGGTCGCCATCGGCCCGCTGGTGCTGATGCTGGTTTCCTCGCTGGTGGGTGGCATCGAAAAGCGCGCCGAAGAGCGGGTCTTGCTGGTGCAAGGCATCGAGCACGCCCCTACGCTGCGCAACTACCTGGAACGGCAGACTTACACCATCACCGACGCGCCGGCAGATTTCGAACAGCAGCTCAAAGACAACCGCCTGGGTGACCCCGTGCTGGTGGTGCCGCCCAACTTCGAGGCCGATATGGCCGCAGGCCTGGTAACCACGGTCGAGATGGTGCTCAGCAGCTCGAACCAGCGTGCACAAGCGGGGTCGGGTGCCGTGCAGCGTTTGATGCGCGGCTTCAATCAGGAACAGGCGGTCTTGCGGCTGGCCGTGCGCGGTGTGGCTGCGGCGCAGATGGAGCCTTTGCGCCTGGAAGAGCGCGACCTGGCCGACGCGGGCGCGCGTGCCGCGCAACTCGGCACCATGGTGCCGTACTTCGTGTTGATGGCCGTGTTGTACGGCGCGCTGAATGCGGCGCTCGACACCACGGCCGGCGAACGCGAACGCGGCTCGCTGGAACCCTTGTTGATGAACCCGACGGCGCGTCTTTCCCTGGTGTTGGGCAAATGGGGCGCGGTGGTCACGGTGGCCATGCTGATCGCCGTCTTGTCGTGTTTGAGTTTCCTGCCCGGGCAATGGCTGATCCGCAGTGAATCCCTGGCCGCCATGTTCCGCTTCGGCTTGCGCGAGGCCAGCTACTTCATCGTTTTGCTGTTCCCGCTGGCCTGCGCGCTGTCGGCGTTGCTGATGGCCATCGCCATTCGCTGCAAGAGCTTCAAGGAAGCCCAAGCCAACGCGACGGTGGTGATGCTTGCGGTGTCGATGCTGCCGCTGGTGACCCTGTTCAACTTGCAGGGTGCCCAGGCCTGGCACCTGTGGGTGCCGGCCCTGGCGCAGACCACGCTGATGGGCCGCGTGCTGAAGGGCGAGTCCCTGGGTGCGGGGGACCTGTTGCCTTCATTTTTGGCCTGCCTGGTGCTGGGCGCGCTGTCGCTGTGGTTCGTGACCCGCACCTTGCGTGCGGCGGCGGTGAAGTAGCGGCAGTCTGGCAGTTTCGCCGCGTCGCCTCGAAACGCTGCTTTGAGGCTTCAGGTTAAACGGCTGACGACGCCGAGCAGTTCACGTGGGCTGAATGGCTTGACCAAGTACTCGTCAGCGCCCGCCTTCATGCCACGGGCGCGGTCTTCGGTTTGGGTGCGGGCGGTCAGCAACACCACCTTGATGCGTTTCAGGCGCGCGTCGGCCCGGATGCGCTCGCAGACCTGAAAGCCGTCCAGACCTCCCGGCATCATCACATCCAGCAGCATCAGGTGAGGCTGCAGACGCTGCGCAACGTCCAGGCCCTCCGGCCCTGTCTTGGCCTCGTGGACCTCCAGATCCTCCATTTCCAGAGTCATCCGGATCAGTTCGCGGATATCTGCTTGGTCTTCAACGATCAGAACGCGTTTCACGGTAAAGAGTGCTCCAGCCAACGAGGGCGATGCAGAAACTCTATGCGGGTCTGACCTGTTTTGGCTTCAGATTTGCGGTGGCAATCCCGCTCAATTCGGGGCTTCTTTCCGCACGCCTTGCCCGGCCTGCCTGAACCAGCTTCGACATGGACTTTCTGATTGAACCGCTATTCCATAAGCAGCGTGGTGGATCGGCGCAGCCGAACGCTGGGGTGGTAAGTTCGCGGGCCTCAAGAGGCATTCACAGGAGCAACACCATGACTGAAATGACTGCATCACAACGCGAAAAGCTGATGGCTGATCTGCGCATCGTGGTGGCCGACGCCGAGCAGTTGCTCAAGATGACGGCCGACGAAGTCGGCGAGGGCGCAGCCGGCCTGCGCGAGCGCTTGCAGGACCGTTTGGCACACTCCAAGGACACCCTGCTGGCGTTGCAAGCCGCTGCCACGGAGAAGGCCAAGGCCGTTGGCGTTGCAGCCGACGACTACGTGCATGACCATCCCTGGAAGTCTGTGGCGATCGGTGCCGGTATCGGTGTCATCGTCGGCCTGCTGATCGGGCGTCGTTGACACCCCGTCGGGCTTCGCCATGGCGGTGAGCGGCCGGCCTGCTGGCGGCGGGCTTTTCAATTCGCTGCGGACTTTGCTGGCCACCGTGCTGGGCATTGGACAGGTCCGGCTGGAAATTTTCTCCACCGAACTCGAAGCCGAGAAGTTGCGCCTTTTCGACACGCTTTGGCGTGTGGCCCTGGGCGTGCTTCTGTTGGGTATTGCGACGGTGCTGATGGCGGCCTTTGTGCTGTTGCTGTTTTGGGACCACTACCGATTGCCCGCCCTGGGCGTGATGACTGTGCTTTTTCTGGGTGGCGGCGTGGCGCTTTTGGTCTGGGCGCGGCGGGGTCTGCAGGCTGGCGCAGGCGGCCCTTTTGCGCTGTCGTTAGGCGAACTGCAGCGTGACCTTGACAGTCTGCAGTCCGCGTCCAAGTCTTCGGCCAGCGTGCCCACGCCGCTGCCCCCACCGGTGCCGACGCGCACGTCGGCCAGCCGACCATGAACCGACGTGCAGTCGAGTTGGCGCGCCGGCAGCAGCTTTTGTTGATGCGCAGCGGCGAATTGCGCGGCGAGCTCTTGCGTCAGGCTGACATCTTGCGTCAACCGCTTGCGCTGGCCGACCATGCCTACGCCGGTTGGCGCTGGTTGCGCACGCATCCTGAAGCCCCTTTGGCGGCAGCGGCCGTGTTGGTGCTGTTGCGGCCGCAGCGCGCTTGGCGCTGGGGCTGGCGGCTGTGGTCAGGCTGGCGCTTGTATTCCCGCTTGCACAAGCGAATTCAGTTGCTGGGTTTGTTTCGGCGCAGCTGAGTTTGGCTGGGCATGCCGTCTGGGCTTCATCGGGCGCGCCCGTCGGCAGGTCCATTGCCCTCGTTTCACGTCACCCGCCCGGTACCTTCGGCTCTGGTGCAGTCTGCACCTCCAACTGAGCCAGCCAGCGCATCGCCTGTTCACGGTTGCCACCGCACATGTCTTCGTGCGGCAACAGCGAAAGACAGACCTGCGGGCGCTCCGGCAGCCCGAACAGCCGGCAGCGGTCTTGTTCGTCCAATTGCAGGCAGCGTACGCCAGCGGGTTTGCCTTGCGGCATGCCGGGAATGGACGAGCTGATCGAGGGCGCGATGCAACAAGCGGCGCAAGCGGGGCGGCAGTTCATGGTTCGGATGCTATCGGGGCAGCTTGCCAGCTGCCGTGTTCGGCAGGCGGCCTCAAGGCATTTCGGATGCGGCGAGCTCCGAGTTCAAGTTAGAGCTTTCAGATGTCGATAAGGGATCGATGGCATTCAGACCGAGTGCCATTCCTGTTCATTTGGAAAGGCTCGCCTCCATGACTTCGCGCCATGTTGACTCATCGCACGCCGAACAGCGTGTTCTAAAGGTTGGGTCGAACCCGATTGACGCTGTCCCTGACGGTTCAGGCTTTGGTGAATTCTTCCGCCACCACGGCTGGCTGTCACCGGGCGTTCGCCTGTTTCGCCGGATCAGTTTTCCGGCCAAAGCCGCCTGGGTGGGCCTGGCCTTTGCGGTGCCCTTGGTGGTGATGCTGGCCTATCTGGTCAGCAACCAATGGGCGTTGGTGGAGTTCACCCAGTCCGAACGAGCCGGCGTGGCTTACGCGCGCCCGCTGCTGCTGCTGGAGCAGGCCGCGCAGTTGCGGAGCGGTGCGGCCATGACCAAGGGCAGTGACTTGAACGACCTCCAACAGCGTGTAAAGGTCGCTTTCGAAGCCGTGCAGGTGCAGCAGAAAGCCAATGGTGCGGATTGGGGTATCGGCAAGCCTTACGCAGAGCTGAGCAAGCTGCATGATGCGCTGCTGCAGGAACCCAGGCGCGCCAATGGCTTGGCCACGTTCGAGGCCCACGTTGCGTACTCCCAGGCCATTCATGCGTTGAGGGGCAGGGTGGTCGACGCCTCGCTACTCGCGCTGGACCCGGACCTTGACACGTACCACCTGATGGCCGTAGCCGCACTGCGTGGCCCCCGGCTGGCAGAAACCATCGCCCGTATCAGGGCAGTTGCGGCCATGGTTTTGGCGAACAAGGAAACCCCGGAGATGTCCTCCAAGAGCCGTGAACTGCTGGCAGGTTGGTTCGCGGTGCATGGCTATTTGGAAGAGGACGTCGAGAATTCATTCGCCCAGGTTGTCCGGGCTACGCCGGAGGTGGCTCAGCTCGTGAACAGGCCGCGTGCCGACGAATTGACGCAAACCTTTATGAAGGCCGTTCAGCAGCAGGTCATGGGTATAGATCTCAGCGGTGAGGCTGAATCCCTGCGCGCCTTGGGCACCGCTGCCGTTGACGCCAACACCGAGTTGAACTGGAAGCTCTTGAGTCGACTGGACGAACGCTTGCAGGCGCGCATCGACCGAGTGCAGGCCGACTTGCTGGTTCAATTGGGCATTGCAACCGTGTTTGTCGCGTTCGCCTGTTATTTGATGCTGGCCTTTTACCGCGTGATGGTGGGCGGGCTGCGCGAGGTCTCGGCGCACTTGGAAGAGATCACCAAGGGCAACCTCACCACCGCGCCCACGCCTTGGGGTCGCGACGAGGCGGCGCAGTTGATGGTGACCCTCGGCGCCATGCAATTCAGCCTGCGGCGCATCGTGGCTTCGGTGACGGATGGCGCCAATCAGGTGCAGACGTCCAGCGCGGAAATCGCCTCGGCATCCAGCGACCTGTCGACCCGCACCGAGCAAACCGCTGCGAGCCTGGAAGAAACCGCTGCGAGCATGGAACAGATTGCTTCGACCGTGAAAAACACCGCCGACACCGTTGATGGCGCGATGGCCATCGTGCGCGACAACGCCACGGCGGCACTGCGCGGCGGCGAGGTCATCGGGCGGGTGGTCAAGACGATGTACGGCATCCAGCACGCGTCAAAGAAGATCGGCGAAATCATCGGCGTCATCGACGGGATTGCCTTTCAGACCAACATCCTGGCGCTGAACGCGGCTGTTGAGGCGGCTCGCGCCGGCGAACACGGGCGTGGTTTTGCGGTGGTGGCCACCGAAGTACGTGCTTTGGCCGGTCGTTCCGCTGCGGCTGCCAAGGAGATCAAGACCTTGATCGGCGCCAGCTTGGAACAAGTGGATAACGGCAGCCGTATCGCCACCGAGGCCGGTGTCACGATGGGTGAGATGGGTAGCAACGCCGAGCGCATCAATGCGTTGATGAGCCAGATTGCCACGGCCACGCGCGGGCAGACTTCAGGAATCAGCCAAGTGGGTTCGGCGGTTCAGGAGCTCGACCGGTCCACGCAGCAGAACGCAGCGCTGGTGGAAGAAACATCGGCCGCTTCCAGTCATCTTTCGGAACAGGCGCAGCGCTTGTCGCAAGAGGTGAGCTTCTTCAAGATGTCCTGATGGCATTCGGCCGCTGTGAACAGGAAGCATTCTTGTTTGAGTAGCGCGCTGTTGTGCAGGGCCGCCCCCTCGGCGAGATGCTTCGGGTTATCGCTTGCTTGCCCCATCACGGCGCACCCATGCTGTGGGGGTGCCCGCCTAAAATGTAGGCATGTTGCACCCTCAAGAATTCGACGTCATTGTCGTCGGCGGCGGTCACGCCGGAACCGAGGCGGCCCTGGCCGCTGCGCGCATGGGATGCGCCACCCTGCTGCTCACGCACAACATCGAGACACTGGGGCAGATGAGCTGCAACCCCTCGATCGGTGGCATCGGCAAAGGCCATCTCGTCAAGGAGATCGATGCCTTGGGCGGTGCCATGGCTGCGGCCACCGACGAGGCCGGCATCCAGTTCCGCATCTTGAACAGCAGCAAGGGCCCTGCGGTTCGCGCCACCCGCGCGCAGGCCGATCGCGTGCTTTACCGCGCGGCCATCCGCCAGCGCCTGGAAAACCAGCCGAACCTGTGGCTCTTTCAGCAGGCGGTGGACGACCTGATGGTGGAAGGCGACCGCGTGGTAGGCGCGGTCACGCAGATCGGCCTGCGGTTTCGTGCACGCACCGTCGTGCTGACAACCGGCACTTTTCTGAACGGCCGCATTCATGTGGGTCTGCAGAACTACAGCGCGGGTCGCGCCGGTGATCCGCCCGCCGTCAGTTTGTCGGTACGTCTGAAGGAATTGAAGCTGCCGCAAGGTCGCTTGAAGACCGGCACGCCGCCTCGCATCGACGGCCGTTCCATAGACTTCAGTCGCTTGCAAGCGCAGCCGGGCGACGGCATGCCCGGTGCTTGTGGTTCGCTGCCGACGACGCCCATGCCGGTGTTCAGCTTTTTGGGCAAGCCCGAGGACCATCCACGCCAGGTGCCGTGCTGGGTGACGCACACCAATGCCCGCACGCACGAGATCATTCGCAGCGGTTTCGACCGCAGCCCGATGTTCACCGGCGTGATTGAAGGCGTGGGCCCGCGCTACTGCCCGAGCATCGAGGACAAGGTCAGCCGCTTCGCCGACAAGGACAGCCACCAGGTTTTTCTGGAACCCGAGGGTCTGACGACTCACGAGTTCTACCCGAATGGCATTTCCACCTCCCTGCCCTTCGATATCCAGTTGGCCGCGGTGCAGTCGATGGTGGGGCTTGAGCGGGCGCACATCCTGCGGCCCGGTTACGCGATCGAGTACGACTACTTCGATCCACGCGCCTTGAAGGCCAGTTTCGAGACGCGGGCTATCGGCGGTTTGTTCTTTGCGGGGCAGATCAACGGCACCACGGGTTATGAAGAGGCTGCAGCGCAGGGCCTGTTCGCCGGGTTGAATGCGGCGCTGCAGGTGCAAGGCAAGGACGCCTGGTTGCCAGGCCGCGATCAGGCCTATCTCGGCGTGCTGGTGGACGACCTGGTCACCAAAGGCGTGACCGAGCCCTACCGGATGTTTACCAGCCGGGCTGAGTTCCGCTTGCAATTGCGCGAGGACAACGCCGACCTTCGTTTGACGGAAATGGGGCACCAGCTGGGTTTGGTCTGCGATGTGCGCATGGCGGCGCTGCTGCGTAGGCGTGAGTTGTTGGAGCGTGAAGTGCAGCGCCTGCGTTCGACCTGGGTGCGCCCGGCCACCGTGCCTGCGGCTGATGCCGTGCGGGTGCTGGGCAAGGCACTGGAACACGAATACAGCCTGGCCGATCTCCTTCGCCGCCCTGGCGTCGGCTTTGACCAAGCGGCGGAGCTGGCGATGCTGGCTGGTCACGATGTTTCACGTGAAACGTTGCGTGCCGAGCTCGGCGGTATCTTGGCAGACAGCGTGATCGAGCAAGCCGAGATCAGCATCAAGTACGCGGGCTATATCGAAAAGCAAAACGAAGAGGTTGCGCGCACCGCTGCCTATGAAAACCTGGTGTTGCCGTTGGCCCTGGACTATGCGGAAGTGACTGCCCTGTCTTTTGAGGTCCGTCAGACGTTGTCACGCCATCGGCCAGAGACCCTGGGGCAAGCCTCGCGCATGTCTGGGGTGACCCCGGCGGCGATTTCCCTGCTGCTGGTCCACTTGAAGAAGAAGCGTGGGCGCGGTGTGTTGGGTGCTGAGGAGCCGGGTTTATTGGAGCCCGTTACGCTGCCTGAAGGCGATTCGGCGTGACCCCGGCGGCCCGTCCGCAGGAGCCTGCTGCTGCGCCGAACGATGGGCTCAGCGACATTTTCCAAGTCTTGGACCTGAAGCCCGTTGATTCCCTCAGCGCGAAACTGACGGGCTATCTGGATTTGCTGCAGCGCTGGAATACCACCTACAACCTCACCGCTGTTCGAGACCGCGCGGGCATGCGCACCCAGCACCTTGCGGACTGCCTCGCGGTTTTGCCTGCCCTGCGGCGCCATCTCGAACAGGGTCGGTTGCTGGATGTCGGTAGCGGTGGCGGTTTGCCTGGCGTGGTGATCGCGGCAGCCATGCCCGACATTGACGTCACCTGTGTTGACACCGTGGGCAAGAAGGCTGCGTTTGTTCGGCAAGTGGCAGGCAGTCTGGCGCTGCCCAATCTGCATTCGGTGCACAGCAGGGTCGAATCGATGAAGGGGGCTGCTCCGTTCCAGGTGATCACCTCTCGTGCATTTGCGACTTTGGAGTTGTTCACGCGTCTGACCGATTCGCTTCTGGACCAAGGGGGCGTCTGGATGGCGATGAAGGGCCAAACGCCCGATGATGAGATCGCGGAACTTCCTGTCACCGTAGAGGTGTTTCACGTGGAACATCTCAAGGTGCCGGGCTTGGACGCCCAGCGGTGTCTCGTCTGGATGTGTCGCAAAGAAGCGGTTTAACCTTTCGCCGCCGCGCGCCACCACAAGACGACTGACGGATACCCCTGACTAGCAAAGCCTCAGCATGTTTGGAATAGCCGATTTCGGAGCCTTCTGCGGTGCCATCTTTCTGTTCTTGGCGTTGCCGGGTCCGGGCACCTTTGCGCTGCTGACATCCACCAGCAAGGGTGGATTCAAGGGAGGCGCGGCTGCGACTTGGGGTCTGATCCTGGGCGACCAGGCGCTGCTATGGATGGCGGTCGCGGGCGTTGCCGCCTTGCTGGCTGCCCATCCACTGGCTTTCGGTGCCGTTCAGTACCTTGGCGCTGCCTATCTGGCGTGGATAGGCTTGAAGTTGATCTTCGCCAAGCCGGGCGATGCGTCGCCCATACGCATCGAACCGCGGCAGTACGCCCGCCAAGCTTTCCTGATCACCTTGCTGAACCCCAAGGCGATCGTGTTTTACATGGCCTTCTTTCCGCTGTTTATTGACCCCGCGCGGCATCAGGGCGTGATCACTTTTGCGGCGATGGCGCTCACCATCGCGCTCATTACCGCAGCGTACTGCCTGACGCTGTGCGCCTTCGCCAACGCCATTACCGAGCATGTGCGGGAAAACGCGCGGCTGGGCCGTATGCTCGAGAAAGCCGCCGGCGTCTTTCTCGTCGGATTTGGCATCAAGCTGGGTACGCAATGAGCAAGCAGAGCATCTTCTGCGTCGCCAATCAAAAGGGCGGCGTGGGCAAGACAACCACCACAGTCAACTTGGCCGCCGGGCTGGCCAAGCTGGAAAAGCGCGTGCTGGTGGTCGATCTGGACCCACAGGGCAACGCCACGATGGGTTCGGGCGTCGACAAGCGGGCCCTGGAGCTGAGTGTTTACGACGTACTGCTGGAATCCGCCTCGGTGGCCGAAGCCCGGCAAACCAGCCCCAAAGGTGGATACGACGTGCTGGGCGCCAACCGCGAACTGGCAGGTGCCGAGGTGGAACTGGTCGCCCAGGAGCGCCGCGAACGCCGCCTGCGCACCGCACTGGAAGCCGTGCGCGACGATTACGACTTCGTGCTTATCGACTGCCCGCCTTCGCTGAGCATGCTCACGCTGAACGGCTTGTGTGCGGCCCATGGCGTGTTGGTGCCTATGCAGTGCGAGTACTTCGCGCTGGAAGGTTTGTCAGACCTGGTGAACACCATTAAACAGGTGCACGCCAACCTGAATCCTGACCTGCAGATCATTGGGCTGCTGCGGGTGATGTTCGACCCGCGCGTGACGCTTCAGCAGCAGGTGGCTGAACAGCTCAAGACCCATTTCGGCGAGAAGGTGTTCGACACCGTGATTCCCCGCAACGTGCGCTTGGCGGAAGCGCCCAGCTACGGGCAGCCGGGGGTCACCTTCGACCCGTCTTCCAAGGGTGCACAGGCCTTCCTGGATTTCGCACGTGAAGTGGTGCGTCGGCATGGCTGAAGACCTGCCGCTGCTGTCGCGCATCGAAGACGCCAGCCTGAATGCCAGCGGCGCGCTGCAACAGCGCTGGCTGGACGGCTGGATCTTGCGCTATTGCCCGGGCAAGGCGCGGCGTTCACGCTGCATCAATGCCGTCGCCGTGGGGCGCTTGCCTGTGCAACAGAAGCTGGCGCTGGCCGCCGATTTGTACCGCGAGACGGATCTGCCCATGGTCTTTCGAATCACCCGATTCACCGAGCCCGCCGATCTGGATGCGCAACTGCAAGCGCTGGGCTGGCATCGACTGGGTCTGACGCATGTGCAGGTACGGTCAGCGCTGCAGGACATCCAGCCGCAGGCCCTGCCCGCGGGCACCCATTGGGTGCAGCTGGCACCGGACGACTATGCCGAGGTGGTGGGCGATCTGCGAGGCTCACCGGTTGCGCACCGCTTGTCGCACGCCGAACGCTTGGCTGGATCGCCGACCCCGTACCAAGGCTATGCCATTGTTCGCGACGCAGATGGGCTGGTGCTGGCCTGTGGTCAATCGGCACAGGAGGCGGACCTGGTAGGTCTCTTCGACGTGCAAACCCGCGACAGTGAGCGGGGACTTGGTTTGGCTTCCCGCCTGTGTGAACGCCTGTTGGCCCAGGCCGCTGCGGCCGGTGCAAGGGTGGCGTACCTGCAAGTGGAGGCGGGCAACGCGGCAGCCCTGAAGATGTACGACCGGTTGGGCTTTGCCTCGGGTTACAACTACCACTACCGCGAAACGTCGGCGTCCCAGGCTGCTATATACAGCTCAGCAACCTAGCAGCCTAACAACCAGGCAGCCCAACAACCCGGCAGATCAACGACCTGGCGGCTCAGCCGCCTTGCCGCTCAAAGCCCCAGCGACTCCTCGACACCCAGATGCACGTTCATTGCCTGCACCGCCGCGCCGCTGGCACCCTTGCCCAGGTTGTCCAGCCGGGCCATCACGATGGCCTGCGTGTCGTTGGCGAACACGAAGATATCGACCCGATTGGTGTCGTTGCAGCCCTGCACGTCGAAGAAGCCGTACTCCAGCGTGGCAGCGTCACGCAGGGGTTTCACGTGGATGAAGCGCTCGCCAGCGTACCGCTGCTCGAAGGCGGCTTGCACCGCCTCTGCCGTCGTGCCGAGCGCCTTCAGCTCCAGCGGAACCGACACCGCCAGGCCCTTCAGGAACGGGCCCACCATGGGCATGAAGATGGGCTTCGTGGACAGGCCGGTATGCGCCATCATTTCCGGAACGTGTTTGTGAGACAGGCTCAGCGCATAGGGCCTGGGCGATGTGAGCGCAGGCTCACCACCTTTCTCGTACTCTTCAATCATCTTCTTGCCGCCACCCGAATAGCCGGTGATGGACGTCGCCGAGACGGCGGTGCCCGCGTTCACCAAACCGGCATCGACCAAAGGACGCAGCAGCAAGATAAACGCGCTGGCATGGCAGCCCGGGTTGGCAATGCGCTTGCTTTTGCGGATGGCGTCGCGCTGTGTGGGTGCCAGTTCGGGCAAGCCGAACGCCCAGCCCGACACCGTCCGGTGCGCGGTGCTGGCGTCGATGATGCAGGTGCGCGGGTTGCTCACCAAAGCCACGGCTTCGCGGGCTGCGACGTCGGGCAGACAGAGAAAAGCCACGTCGGCAGCGTTCAGCATCCGTGCGCGTTCAGCCGCGTCCTTGCGCAGTTCGGGGGCGATGCGCAGCACCTCGATGTCCGGGCGCTGCGCCAGGTACTCGTTGATCCGCAGTCCGGTGGTGCCTTCCTGGCCATCGACGAAAACGGTGCTGCTCATGTGGAACCTCGTCTGGAAACCCGCCAACGTGGCGGTGGTGCGCGCCAGGCGGCGCGTTGTGAGCCAAGCAGCATAAGGGACACCGGGGGCGCGCCTTGATGACACGCGTGTTGATTCTTCCCGGTTGGCTGAACTCGCCACCTGAACATTGGCAAAGCCGATGGGAGGCTGCCCACGGTTTCGAGCGTGTGCAGCAGGCCGACTGGACCTGGCCGCGCCGTGGCGACTGGATGGCGCGCCTGGACGAGGCGCTGCTGGAACACCCCGCTGGCGAACC
>Ga0105046_10004545_pt1 | contig 22084 bp, 19 predicted proteins | sample MAT03_FD_78385 | JGI IMG/M metagenome (GOLD analysis project Ga0105046, IMG submission 78385) | Freshwater microbial communities from Lake Fryxell liftoff mats and glacier meltwater in Antarctica - MAT-03 (megahit assembly) | ecosystem: Environmental > Aquatic > Freshwater > Ice > Liftoff...
TGAGGAAGACCACCATCGCCGGCACTTCCACCTGCCGCGCCAGCAAGATGTGCTCACGCGTCTGCGGCATCGGACCATCCGGTGCGGCTACGACGAGAATGGCGCCATCCATCTGCGCTGCACCGGTGATCATGTTCTTGATATAGTCGGCATGCCCTGGGCAATCCACATGCGCATAGTGGCGATTGGCCGTTTGATACTCGACATGCGAAATCGCAATCGTAATCCCACGCGCCCGCTCTTCCGGGGCATTGTCAATCTGGTCGAACCGTCGGAAATCCGCCCAGCCCTTCAAGGCCAACGTCTTGGTGATCGCGGCTGTCAATGAGGTCTTGCCGTGGTCAATATGCCCGATCGTCCCCACGTTAATGTGCGGTTTGTTCCGCTCAAATACTGCTTTCGACATAAAAGATACTATCCTCCCATTTCAAATTTAGTGCTCAACAAAGCCATAAAAGCCGAAACTCATTTCGCTTTTCTAATGAACCTTGACGCCTGTAAAGTCTACCCATAGGGTAGAAACTGCACCGGCGCGACCATTGCGGCGGTGCAGTTTACTTCTATATTTGCGTTAGACACAAAACAATATCCTTTCACACCAGAAAGGATTGTTTTGCAACTATACAACTCTATAAATTAGATCACACAAAGCTTAGCAACACAACCTGACTAGTATACCTTACACAGACTAACCTGACAAATTTTGTGGCCTGTGATAATTATCAAATTGTTAAGCCAAACTTAAAAATGGTTATTACTTATAGACCACGCAGTTTAAAAGAAAAAAGGAATATCATTCACTACGTAATCCATGAATGAATTAACCACCCTTAATAACTTTTTCCGCAATTGACTGGCTAACTGGCGCATAGCGCTCAAATTGCATCGTGAAGTTTCCACGACCACTTGTCATTGAACGTAGGTCGGTAGCATAACCAAACATTTCACTCAATGGGACGATCGAGACGATTGCCTGTACACCACCGGGGCGAGATTCCATGCCCTCGATACTACCGCGCCGGCTAGAGAAGTCACCAACCACATCACCAACATATTCTTCTGGCACAACAGTCTCGACGCGCATGACTGGCTCTAAAATAATGGGACCAGCTTTTGCGCAGCCATCCTTGAGCGCCATGCTGCCGGCAATCTTAAAAGCCATTTCGCTAGAGTCAACATCATGATAGCTACCATCGATCAAAGCGACCTTGATATCTACCATTGGGTAACCGGCCAGTACGCCTGTCTCGGCTGCTTCGCGGGTTCCCTTTTCTACAGCAGAGAAATATTCGCGTGGTACAGAACCACCAACGATTCGCTCCTCAAACTCGAAGCCAGCACCCGGCGTGTTTGGTTCTAATTCCAACCACACGTGACCATATTGGCCACGGCCACCAGACTGACGAACGAAGCGGCCTTCAATTTTGACTTGACGGGTAATTGTTTCGCGATAGGCCACCTGCGGACGACCTACGTTACACTGAACGCGGAACTCACGCTTCAAACGATCCACGATAATGTCGAGATGTAGTTCACCCATACCAGCGATAACGGTTTGACCGGTCTGATCATCATAATTGACTTGGAAAGTAGGATCTTCCTCGGCAAGCTTGATGAGTGATTCGGTCAGTTTATCTTGGTCGGCCTTCGATTTGGGTTCAATTGCAACCTTGATTACAGGATCAGGGAACTCAATCGTTTCCAACAAAACGGGCTTATCTGGATCACAGAGCGTTTCACCGGTAAAGGTTTGCTTCAAGCCAACAATGGCGGCGATATCACCGGCATTACAGACTTTGATCTCTTCACGTTTATCGGCATGCATCTGGACCAGGCGACCTACGCGCTCTCGCTTTTGACGATTGGCATTATACACACCGGTGCCAGCTTCTAGCGTACCGGAATAGACACGCACATAAGCTAAACGGCCGATGAACGGATCTGTCATAATTTTAAAGACCAACGCCGAAAACGGTTCCTTGGTCGAAGGCGCGCGCATAACGACCGCACCGTTGTCAGGATCTACACCCTGCACAGCAGGAACATCAAGAGGGCTAGGCAGGTAGCGCACTACAGCATCCAGCATCGGTTGCACACCCTTATTGCGAAGGGCAGAACCACACATCACTGGCACAAGTTTGTTGCCGATCACACCTTTGCGCAATCCAGCCCACAACTCCTCATTGCTGAATTCCTCGCCCTCAAGAAATTTCATCGTCAATTCATCATCGGTTTCAGCAATACGCTCGATCAGTGTAGAACGAGCAGACTGAGCAGCAGCAACCAAGTCAGCAGGAATTTCTTCGACAGTTGGATTTGCCCCTAATTCATCGGTAAAAATCAACGCTTTCATTTCGAAAAGATCGATAACACCACGGAAGTGATCTTCTTTACCGATCGGCAGTTGAATGGGCAGGGGAACTGCACCTAAGCGATCAATAATCATCTGGCAAGTGCGTTCAAAGCTCGCGCCAGTGCGATCCATTTTGTTGACAAAACAGATGCGCGGTACATGATAACGATCAGCTTGCCGCCAAACGGTTTCCGATTGGGGCTCAACACCAGCTACGGCATCAAAAACCACCACACCACCATCAAGCACACGCAGGCTGCGCTGCACTTCAGCGGTAAAGTCGATATGGCCTGGGGTATCGATAATGTTGATCTGGCACTCTTCGCCAGTAATACGATCGGTCCAGGTTGTGGTAATTGCCGCAGCAGTAATCGTAATACCACGTTCACGCTCCTGTACCATCCAGTCGGTAACGGCGGTGCCATCATGTACCTCACCCATGCGATGGATGCGACCAGAATAGAACAGAATACGCTCGGTTGTCGTAGTTTTACCGGCATCAATGTGTGCAATGATACCGATATTGCGCATACGTTCAAGTGGAAAATTAATGCTCATATTACGTTCCTATTTTTGACAAGCAGAAAACCGCCTTACGAAGCTTAACCTTTTAGAATCCAGCTCAGCTCCGTTCTTAATGGTTTGCTGTACTAAACTCCCAAAGGTATAACCGTGATATGCGGTCTACTGACAAAAAAAATACGACGCCCATGCCCCATTAAATCACCTGGCACTTGCTTACACTAACTTGGACTTAGGTACTTACATTAGCCATAAAGTAAAAGCAACGCTCATAAAAAGCGTTACTTTATAACAATCGTAAGTATAAAAACCAAGTGCCAGATTATTCTTGGCGAAGGCGCCGCACTCTATGTTACATGCAAACTACCTACGTAGTTCACAGCAATGAAGCGTACTCTACCCTGATGCAAAGAATGCCTAGAATTAAAACCATATCACTAGACATTAACAGCATAAATCAGGAATTTAGTAACGGAAATGTGCGAATGCCTGATTGGCTTCTGCCATTTTATGCGTATCTTCGCGCTTCTTGACGGTGTTGCCTTCATTACGGGCAGCATCCAACAATTCGCCAGCCAATCGAGCAGCCATATCGCGACCACTGCGCTTGCGAGCGCTATCAATCAACCAGCGCATAGCCAGGGCTGTGCGTCGCGATGAGCTGATTTCGACAGGGATCTGATAGGTAGCACCACCGACACGCCGTGGCTTTACTTCTACCAATGGCGTAGCATTCTTCATGGCATCTTCAAATACTTCCATGGGTGCACGCTTACTACGCTCGGACACGAGCTCAAAGGCATCATAAACAATACGGCTCGCAAGGCTTTTCTTGCCCCGTTCCATCACGCTGTTCACAAATCTGGCAACCAGCTCACTATTATAACGCGGATCAGGTGTAACTGTTCGGCGGTCTGCGCTGTTTCTACGCATGGTATTCTCCCTTTAACTTGCCCGGCTCTTAAACCAGGTCCTACTTGGCCTTGGGCCGCTTGGTGCCATATTTACTGCGACCGCGCTTGCGCTTGTCCACGCCAGAGCTATCTAACGCGCCGCGCACAATGTGATAGCGCACACCAGGAAGGTCTTTGACACGACCACCGCGTACCAAAACAACGCTATGTTCTTGCAGGTTGTGGCCTTCACCCGGAATATAGGCTGTCACTTCCATACCATTCGACAGACGTACGCGAGCCACCTTGCGCAAAGCTGAATTGGGCTTCTTTGGTGTAGTAGTACGAACCTGGGTACAAACGCCCCGCTTTTGGGGGTTGCCTTGCTGCATACGCCGAGTTGTACCATTTAATGTGTTCTGGGTCAGGCGTAAAGCTGGTGCTTTTTCCTTTTTCGCGATACTAACGCGGCCCTTGCGGACCAATTGATTAATTGTCGGCAAAAGATTCCTCCGGATTCTAACGCACACTTTTATATAACGCGATCCAATATTTGCTATCTGTAGATTTTATCTTTTCAAAAACACTCATGTTCAAACTAATTTTTGAAATTAGTGCGAGCCATAAACATTCTCGATCTTATGCGTAAACAAAACACATATATTTAAATAAACAAATTCAAAACAATAATTAGCTGTAGAGGAAACATACAAAAAACATATTAATGGATGCCGAATAAACTTAGTGATTCTTCACAAAACAGCTAAAATTACGGTGAGATAACAAACGCCTGTTAAACACGCGTAAACTCGTCAGCCCACGAACGGCAATTGTATCACAATCCCATATTCAGGTCAAATCTTGGACCCACAAAATGATACAAGATTCTAAAATCTATCGGCTGGGATAAATTGATAATAGAGAAAATACACTCAGCAATCCCGCTTGTGGAACAAAATTCATAGACAATAAAAAACCCAGAACCGACTGTTCTGGGCTTTTATTCAGTTCAATAAATCAAGTAGCTTGCTGTAAAATCAGCCACCCAAACCAACGGTCAGGGTACCTTCGCCGGTCTCTACGTTTACGGCAACACCCATGTTCGGGTCAGCCAAGACATAGTTGATCCACGCGTTTACTGGCTGAACTGCGGCACCAGAGACGCTATAACCATTGGCGGCCGCTTCAGAAATGTTCACCTGAAGATGATTGTTCTCGACGCCTACGGTACCTACGAGGTCAATTGTGTTGCCACCCAGGAGCACACCGTCGGACAGTTCGGCGCGAATGAAGATTTGATTGCCTGGTTCGAACCATGTGGTGATACTTTGAATTGGGTTGTTTTCACCAGTATTCTGTTGCAGCAAAACAGTCAAGAAACTGCTAAACTGTGCCTCTGTCCACTCCACTTGACCACCCATAAGGCCGGCCATACCAGCATTTTGAGCTTCGAGTGCTGTGTCCACACTGATACTAACTTCGCGATCCGGTACAACTGCTGCACCCGGTGCGCATGCAGAGGTAATAACTGCCAACAGCACCAGCACCAACGACAACGCTACAGTCTTTCGGTTAAGCATCGAATCCTCCCTTTGTCTTGTGTCTGAAACGAATTGGATCAGGAATGTTTATTATTTTTTGACAGATTCGGCAAAGCGAAGCTGCATGGCACCGATTATACTACTACCAAATCCAAATACAAAACGCAAAAAATGGCTGAGTGTAAAATATAATTTATTGGATCGGCTTAAGCATCAACTGTGCTATGACAATTTACTGTCAAATCTATAAAAACCTTGCTAATTTTGTGAGAGCTTTAATTATAACAGTACTCTCTTATCCTGTGCAAAACCATTTATTACGTCTGCACCATTATGAACGGAGCCTTGATGAGCAACTGTAAGACACATGCCAATAGCCAAGCAATTATAGTGTATTTTGTTTTAAAAGAGTAGTTTTCAACTTCGCAGAAATCCTATTGCGCCACTAGAAGGGTCTATAAGCATTTTGGATGTCGGTTTGGGCGCTCCTCCAGTGGAGCAAATCAAGGCTGAGTTAGAAACTAGTGCGATCCAGATTGATGTTTATCCATTGTCCAAAGCGCCACTATCCAAAATGCGGTCTGAGGGCTTGGTCAAATTTTGTTCATAGCCATCCAATACGCTAAAGAGAACTTCATCCAGAAACTGATCAATCAGTTTTTGGATACGCAAGTCATCAGCATCTAAGTGGTCAGGGGTTTCTTCTTTACGCAACGACTGGAGAAGCTGGCTACGAAAAAAACGGACGGCGCGCCCCGCGGCTACTAAACTGACGCCGCTAGCACTCGCCTCCTGGCCGTACTCCCAGCCTAATTTTCGGCCGTCTTCAAGAATCTGCGAGCGGTGCGCAGGTTTTAAGACAAAAGAAATAGCCAAAGCAAAAAGTTGGCGCCCTCGCCGCTGACGCGCATAACTCGCATGCTCGTCTAAATTGTAATGCCAGTGGAGTTGTTCGGTTGGTGTATTCTCGATCTCGTGGCGGACGAGAACAACGGCGGCTTCCACCAGAGCAGTTTCATCTTTGACAAGTGCATGCCCGGCCCGTTCTTCTAAAAAGCGCCGCAAATCAGCCAGGCTAAAGCGTCGATGGCCGCCCGGAGTGCGAAAAACGCTAATGTCACCGCTATCCGACCAGGTACGCAAAGTTGTGAAATGAACACCGAGAAAATCACTCGCTTCCTTCAGTGACAACCAGCGTGGCTGAGCAACCACAGCCGCTACTGTATTCTGCACTGTATTCTGCTCGATTGCACTAGTTATAGCCTGGCCCCGTTTTTCTTTTGCACTCATACCATCTCTGTTCCATTTTATCTAATCATACCTCAAACCAACGAATTTTGCTCTAGCATAGAGGTCACATAAACGCGCGCTTGCCCAGGCACTTATTGCTTGGCTCCAAGATCCAGTCTCATAACATGGAAACCGGATCGATGTCGACCCGCCAACCAAAGGGAATGGCAAGCCCCCGCAATACTGACGCTGGATCCGGGGCATTGAGTAAAATCTGCCAGCGGTAGTAGCCGCGATGGCGAGCAAAAAAGGAAGGCGCTGGACCTAACACATTGGCTATTTTACCTTCCAATCCCATGCTTTGCAACCGGTAGCGCAAAGTTGCCGCCATCTCTTCGGCCACAGATTGGGCTTTATCCGACCGCTTATCCCAATAAATAAGCCTAGCCAATCGCCGTACCGGTGGATAGCCGTGTTCATGCCGAAATGCAATTTCGCGCTGATAAAAGGCTGCATAGTCGTGTTGAGCAGCCGCCTGGATCACATAATGTTCGGGGCGATAGCTTTGGATCACGACACGACCACCGCGCGCACTGCGGCCAGCGCGCCCCGCCACTTGCGTCAACAATTGAAATGTTCGTTCGCTACTGCGGAAATCTGGCAGAAACAGACCGACGTCAGCGGCAATCACACCCACTAGTGTAACCAGTGGTAGATCCAGCCCTTTAGCAATCATCTGTGTTCCCACCAACACGTCGGCTTCATGGTTGGCGAAGCGACGGAGGAGGGCAGCATGGCTACCTTTGCGACCGGTAGTATCAGCGTCCCAACGCAGGAGACGGGCGCGTGGGAGAATTTCTTGAATCAACTCTTCAACGCGTTGCGTGCCACTTCCAAAATATTTGATGCGTTTGCTATCACATTCTGGGCAAACAGTAGGAATCGGAAAGCGACGATTACAATGGTGACAGACCAGTTCTTTGGCATTTTCGTGGTAGATAAGTGGCACTTCGCAACGTCGACACTCTTGCACTGCACCACAATCCCGGCACATGACAAAAGTATGGGTGCCACGCCGATTAAGAAAAAGAATCGCCTGTTCGCCTGCATCTAAGGTGGCAATCAATTCGGATTGCAAGCTACGGCTAAAGATACTACGGTGGCCGGCGCGCAATTCCTGGCGCATATCGACAATTTCCACGGGCGGCATCTCGGCATAAATTGCCGGTTGTTCGGATTGATCAGATGGAACATAGCCATTGCTAATCGGATCGGTAGCAGCAGAAAGTGCTGGCGGCGCACCATGCCCCATCACACGCCGCGGCATTTCAAGCAGGATCGATCGGCCCTGTGCGGTGGCATAGTAGCTTTCCAAACTAGGCGTTGCACTACCCAAAATCAGCACACTGTCCATCAACTCGGCCAATTTATGGGCCACCATGCGCGCATCGTAGAAGACGGTAAAGCTGCCCCATTCTTCGGCATTTTGTTTGTAAGAGCTTTCGTGCTCTTCATCCAAGATGATCAAGCCCAGGTGGGTCAGCGGCGCGAAGAGTGCACTGCGCGGCCCTACGACCACGTCAAATTGGCCGTCACGCACCGCGCGCCAGATATCATAGCGTTCGCCGGCACTGAGCGCCGAATGAATCACCGTGACTCGGCCCGGAAAACGTCCCGCAAAACGGGCAACAGTCTGGGGTGTCAATGCAATCTCGGGCACAAGGACAATTGCCTGGCGGCCATGTGTCAATACTTGTTCGATAGCTCGCAAATAGATCTCTGTCTTACCGCTGCCTGTAACTCCATGCAACAGAAATTTGGGCGCAGGGCTGTCAGGCGCAGTCCAGGCGTCGCTCACAGTCTGCCAGACACGTCTTTGCTCTGATGTAAGCGGCGGCGCGGTGGTTTTGGGATAAATCTGGCCAGCCAACGGATCACGAAAACGCACTTGTTCGGTGAGGGTTAGCAAGCCTTCGCTTTGTAAGGTGCGCAATGTGTTGAGATCGGTCTTGACACGCGCGTATAGATCACTTTTCCAGAGCGGCCCACCAGTTTCCAACAAAGCATGTAGAACACTCGCATATTTTTCAACACCGCGGAGCTGCAATAACGTTTGCTTGGCCTGCTCGACTGATTGGACGAGACGAATGCCATCACCCACTTGCTCTAATACACCGGCGGTTAACAAACTATTAATGGCGGCGGGCGAGCTTAATCCACACATGCGCTGGAGTTGGGCTGCCGTTGGCGTTGCGGTTGGATTGCCAATCAGACAGGCGAGCACAGACGCCCGAGCATTATCACGTCCTAAGCCAGGCAAACGTCGTTCCACCGTGGCCGCGTCGACCGCTAATCCGATCTGAAGTTCACGCTTCACATGAACAGAACTGTTACCGTCCAATTTTGCCAACAAACCTGGCGGCAGCAACAATTTAACCGTTTCAGCCAATGGCGCCACATAGGCATCGGCCATCCAGGTTGCCAATGCAAGCTGGATAGGCGTCACCACCGGTTCTGGACGCGCCAAGCGAAGAATGGCCTTGGTAGGCACAGGTGAGACGGCAGCCAGGCAAGCAACAATGCCCTGCACTTCTTGACGACCAAAGGGAACCCAAACCAAATGACCCGGTTGAAGCACAGCTTCCAGCTCGACCGGCAGATGATAATGGAAGGTTTGGAGGGCGGGTGCAGGTGCGATTGTCAGATCAGCAACGCCATCGTCGGTTAGTTCGTGCTCAGGTTCTGGTGGTGGTTCGGTGGCTTGCTTACCAAACGAGCGACGGATGGGGATATTGACAATAACTTCGGCGTAGATCATCGGGTGTAGATCATGCAGCTAGGGAATGGCAAATGCAGAGTAAGCGACGCTTGGTAAACGAGCAATCGACCGATGAATGCTGATTGCCCGTTTACCAAGCATCACTTGTTACTTATTCACGTGTACCATAAATCGTTTCTTGACTGATGCCGAATGCAAGTGCCAAAAGAGCAGGCAGTGTACTCAGCCCCAAGCTAGCTGACGGATCAAGGCTAGCCAAGAAGTAGACAAAACCAACAAGTAGATAGAGAGCTGCGCCAAACAGAGCGCCCATTAACGGAAGAATCAAACCACGCAGACCATATTTGCGATCAAAAAAGCCATGTTCTAAATTGCTACGCAACCGCAGGTTCAACAACGCACCCAGTGCGCCGCCCAATCCGCCAGCAAACAAGGTACACAAAGCCGAGGCAACGTGTTGCAGAGCAATGCTATCAGCAGTTAGATTGCTCATTGTTTGGACCAGTTCGGCAATTTGAGCTTGATACATGTAGCAGGCAATGATCACAATCGCAGCCAATCCTGACCAGCCAGTTAAATAAACGAGCAGGCGATTGCGGTAGATGTTAGACCAATGAATGGTCTGCTGTAGCCGCTGAAAGATGGTGCGCACTTGTTGCAGATAATACTCTACCTCGGCCGAACGCATCGGGTCACTTTGTAAAATAGCCTGAGCTTTTCCAAGCAGATGATGGGCACGCTGGCAAGCTTCGTGGCTGGCCGGCAAGATAGCGCCGATCTCACTGTGCAGCGTCACAATCTCCTGCTGCAACGTTTGTACATCCGTGGACGACATGCGCGGCAGTAGATTCGACCATTTTCCATTGCGATTGGCAGCGTTGCGATTGGGCGTAGACATCGCGCCGGCTGGTTGGGCCGTACGCCGCACCGGGCCTAACTCTGGCTCAGCAACACCACTACTTTGCCCACTGTTTGTCCCCGTCATAGCTGCAACAGAGGCAGTTGGCGTATGAATCTCTTGCGCCATCCATGGCTGGGCCTGCGGAGAAGCAACAATTAGCGGCGGGATGGTGTGAACATTATCGCTATCAACGAGCGGTGTGCTGTCCGCATACACTTGCTGATTGCGGGCAATCTGCTGGTAGCGAGCCTCGGCAGAAAATATCCAAGCTTTGGGTTCGCGGTTAGACGCTTCTGCTGAGGCTTGATTACGCGCCTCTTCGGCCAGGGGTCGGGCCATTGGTGAAGCAGGTGTCGCGCGCTCAGGCGTTGAACGGGCAGCAGAAGCAGCCAGTCCCACCTCCGCTGTTCCTATCGAAATAGGCGACGCGGATTTCTGATAGGCAGCGCTTGTCCTGTTAGCTTGCGATCCATCCTCGTAGCTCGCCGGGGCAGATCTAGTATAGTCACCCGTTGATTTGTAAGCACTGTTTTCATAATTATCTTGTTCATGCCCATTCTGCGGGTAAGTAGCAGGTGCAGACGATGCATGGGCCGGCATGTGTGTCGAAAACCCGGTAGCCTTCGGTTCCCCGGCATAGACATCAATCGCGCCGAGCATCATTTCATCCATCAATATATCGGCACGGTAACGCAACAACTCCGGACTTTCACCCCAAGGCGTTGTACTTTCCGCACGCTCTTTTGCGACCTGTTCTTTTGCGCGCGACGCATCGAGCGCATGCTTATTTTCAGGCAGTGGTTGCGCTGTGGATAGTTCCAATTCTTCTGTGGAATCTAGCGCAGACTGTGCGAGCATTCATCCTCCAACGCAAGATAGATTATTATATTGCACACCGTGGCAAAACAACCGATTTGCAAAACAACCCATTCCAGATGGCTTTCCATATGGGAGGAAACTAAGATAAATTAACGGTGACAAATATAATAAGAACATAATACCACTACTCCTCCTCATTGCCAAGCCTAGACAAACCATAATAAGCGTATTAAGTAAAAGAATGCATCCTCTTTAACAGACCAAAACTCTACGCTTTTCGGGCGCTAACTGCATGAATAGCGGGCATACGGAAATAGAGGAGTGCCATGCCAGACAGAGCTAGCGCGCGAAGACTATAATTTTCTAGCCTGCCTAAGCCGTCTAAATTTGACAGCGCGCGGCGGATGCACATATAATATCCGTTTGAGAAACGTTCTACGCGATAACCGTCGCTGTGATGCTAAACCGCATTAGGATCGATGGCTATAAATTCAGTATATTTCTAAGTGCCGTCGTTGTGTTACAGCATTTTTCGATGCTTATCTTAATAGTATCAATATTTTAGTGGCAGTATTTATAGCGCAACATTTTGCAGCGTCAATTTAGCACCACTCTATCTGTGGTAAGGAGCATATTATGGCAACAAAACGTACCTGGCAACCCAAAGTTCGCAAACGCTTGCGGACACATGGTTTTCGCTCGCGCATGGCCACACCGGGTGGTCGTAATGTGTTGCGCCGACGGCGTCAAGCGGGTCGCGTTCAGTTGGCAGTGAAGATGTCGCTGCGCAAGTCGATAGTAGATTAATCGAGCATCGATTCATCCACACGATATAACCGCGATAAAAGTAGATAAGATGGCAACCTGATTGCGTTCGCTTAGATCAGTGGCCAAACATATTGACCACAGCTTTGAATAAGTATGGTTAATAAAACAGTGCAACTGGCCTTGGCGTACATACAGCAGTGATAGGACGGAAGGCTTTTTCTGTCTATCTGCTCTATCCTGCTTGTAAAAAGCTACATAAGTTACAGGTTTTTGGTATATAAAGAGTATACTTGTGTGAAGCAACGCTATCGGGTTCGCAAAAATGAACATTTCCAGGAAATCCGACGCCGCGGTCAATCGTATAGCAATGAGTTCTTGGTAATGTGTGCGCTACCCAATCAGTTGCCGTATAGCCGTTTTGGTTTCTCGGTCAGCAACCGATTAGGGGGTGCCGTTGAGCGCAACTTAATCAAGCGCCGCTTGCGTGAAGCAATCCGTTTACGGATGGATGAAATTGTATCTGGGTGGGATATCGTGTTTATTGCTAAACATTCAATCCGAAATGCGAGTTACCAGCAGATGGACGCTGCTTGCGCCCGCCTCCTTCGGCGGGCGCATTTGTTGCGCGATGCTAGCCACTAAATAATTACCCTATGCAGTATATTGTAATTGCATTTATCCGCTTTTATCAGAAAATCATCTCACCCTTGTTGGGCAGCAATTGCCGTTATTACCCCACTTGCTCGCATTACATGGTTGAAGCGATTGAAAAATATGGCGTAGCGCGTGGTGGTTGGATGGGATTACAGCGGATCATGCGCTGCCATCCCTGGCATAAGGGCGGCTACGATCCAGTTCCTTAACCTTAAGTTTTTGGTGTAGCCTGGTTCTCTCAAAGGAGAAAACTGTACGTGAAACGTAACCATTGGATCCTGTTAGTGGCATTAGTTGGGACCATGTTAGTCTTGAGTGGCTGTGGCGTGCCAATGGAAGGTATTGATGTAACCACAACGCCACCCGATGGCCTCTGGCAGCAACTCGTTGTTTGGCCGCTTGCCAACGCATTGCTCTGGCTCCATACCACATTAGAAAATGCCGGCGTTCCCTATCATTGGGGATTCGCCATTATTGTGTTTACGCTGATTATTAAAATTGTCACCTTCCCATTGACCTTGACGCAAATGCGTGGTATGCAAGCGCAAAAGGATTTGCAACCTAAAATTCAGGAACTGCAAAAAAAATATGGTAAAGACCGCGAGAAGATGGCGCAGGAGCAGATGAAGCTCTACCAAGAAGCAGGCGTTAACCCACTGAGTGGTTGTCTACCGTTGATTGTGCAGATGCCAGTTCTGTTTGGCCTGTACGCGGCGCTCGTTACCTTGGGTGATGCACTGAATAATGCAGAATTTTTCTGGATTGACAATCTTGGGTTTCCTCAATATACAGAAGGCATGAGTTGGCTGAGTAGAGAGTTTAATGCGGGCAACTATGGCCTGCTAGTCTCTTATCTCATCCTACCCATCTTGCTGGTCATCTCGCAATTCGTTATGCAGAAGTGGATGACGCCACCGACGCCAACCAGCGATAATGCTCAGGCTAAGATGATGCAACAGATGAGCCTGATGATGACTGTGATGTTTGGCTTTTTTACCCTGCAAGTGCCCTCTGGCCTGACGCTTTATTGGGTAACCAGCAACCTGTTGCAAATGTTGCAGCAGTGGGTGATCACAAGTGACCGTTTTAACCTAGGCGGTAAAAACGCCGCGGCACGGACGGCCAGCATTACCTCTCGCGCCACCCCAATCGCTGATACGGGCACAGCTGGCAATGGCAACGTTGACAGCAAGATAATTGATGGCACAAAAACAGTTACCGATAACAATGCCCCCAAACGGCTGACAACGGTGCAGACGAAACGCCGCAAAGAAAAAAGGAAATAAGGGATGGCCGCACAAAGCTACGAGTTTACAGGAAAAACAGTCGATGAGGCGATCGCCGATGGCTTGAAAACCTTAAGCTTGCGCCATGACCAAGTTGATATTGAAGTCCTAAACAAGGGTAGTCGTGGTATCTTTGGCATCGGCAGTGAACCGGCTCAGATTCGTCTGGTTGTCCGCGCCGCAACGCCAGAACCTCAGGCAGCAGCGCCGGTAGAGGTTGCCGCGCCACTTTCAGCTAGCGCAACCACTCATGTTGATCCCCCATTTGAGCCCCAAACCGAGCTCACTCCGAAACCTGCGCTGGAAGTTGAGGCGGTAGGGGCAGATAATATCTCGCTGCCAGCGGCGGAGAGTGCAACCACACCTATTGAAGCGGATACAATAGAGGCTAATAGTTTGTCCGATGAAGCGCTATCAACCATGGCGATAGACCTATTATCAACTACGCTCGGCCTGATGGGCTTCCAAGCCAATGTAGTGGCTGCGTGGAAAGATGCTGATGCGCAAAGTGGTGAGTATGACGAACGCTACTTATTGCTAGATGTACAAGGCGCAGACCTTGGAGCGTTGATCGGACGGCGTGGTGAAACATTGGATAATATCCAATATCTACTCCGGCTGATGGTGAACCAACAATTGCGCCAGTGGAAGAATATTGTGGTGGATGTCGAGCAGTATAAAGCACGCCGAGTGACCCAATTGACTCAGCTCGCGCTGCGCATGGCTGATCAGGTGGCAACATCGGGGCGGGCAACTGCCCTGGAACCAATGCCAGCCAATGAACGCCGAATTGTACATCTAGCCTTGCGTGACCACCCGGCCGTCTACACCGAAAGCAATGGTGACGGTGAACGACGCAAGGTGACCATTGTCGCTAAACAGTGATATTCACGATTCTGGATAGGGTCCATAAGTAGTTTTAGATTAGTTCTACAGAGAAAACAGATTAAGCTGTCGCCGTTGTGACGCCTCGCCCGCAGTGGCGGGGCGTTTCTATTGCGGTTATGATACACAACTTCAGGCTCTTGTCCATTTCGAAATTTGTGTATGCACCCATTACCTTTAAGTACTTCTTTGACCAAGGAAGCCGGCCATGCTACAATCCAACCCCATGACGACACAAGAAGCGCCCATCGACATTCTGCTGATTGGCCATGTAACCCGCGATGTAATTGATAATAATCCGCAAAGCGCCTACCGCCTGGGTGGTACGGTGAGCTTTGCTGCGATCACTGCGCTGTGCCTGGGCCGGCGGCCTACCATCATTACGCGTGCGGCGGCAGACACAAATTTGTCGGAGTTGCCAACTGCTGTTGAACTACACGTATTGCCAAGTACAGCGACAACTACATTTGCCAATGTATATACCGATCAGGGCCGCATTCAATATTGCTATACTCCGGCGCCGGCAATTACGGCCGACGATATTCCGGTTGCCCTACGCCAGCCACGCGCCGTCTTGCTTGGCCCACTGGTCAACGAGATTGGCAGCGATATTGCCCCGCTCTTTCTTGAATCCACCTTGGTAGCGGCCGTTCCGCAGGGCTGGATGCGCCACTGGGACGCAACAGGCCGCGTCCACAGTAAACCTTGGGAAAATGCCGACGCCATTTTGCCGCATCTAGATGTATTGGTGCTGTCGTTAGAAGATATCGATTATGACCTAAGCCGGCTCGACCCATTTTTTGAACATCTCTCAATGGTGGTAGTGACTGAATATCGCGATGGCAGCACACTTTACCGACGCGATGCGAACGGCCGCATCAACGAGACCAAGATCCCGCCCCGCCCCGCCAATGAAGTTGATCCAACTGGCGCCGGTGATATTTTTGCCACCGCGTTTATGATCCGGCTGCAGGAGACTAATGACCCCGTGCAAGCGGCGCGCTTTGCCAATATCACGGCTTCATTTGGGGTGGAACATGAAGGCGTTGGCGGTATCCCCAGTCGCGAACAGGTATTGGCCTATATGGAAGAATTTCCATTCGAAGTGTGAATTTGAGGGCTCGTCTGTGAAAAGTGTGCAAACCACTGTTTTGCCCGTTGGCAGAAGATTGGATTTGCACACTTTCGGCTGATGAGCGAATTAGAGTGATGGCAGAGATTTCGAGATTGTCGGACAAAGAGCCGCCCCACCGAGGCTAAAAAGGGTCGCATGACAGCCAGAATTTACTGCTTTGCTAACCAAAAAGGCGGCGTTGCCAAAACAACTACCGCGGTAAACCTCGGCGCGTACCTGGCTGCGGCAGGCCGACGGGTGCTGGTAGTGGATACAGATCCGCAGGGCAACGCGACAACCAGCCTCGGCGCTGATCCAAGAGCGCTGACGATCAGTCTTTACAACGTCTTGATCGATGGGGTCCCCATTCAACAAGCGCTCACCCTCACGGATCGAGTAGGGCTAGATCTGGTGCCATCGAATACAGATCTAGCCGGGGCAGAGATCGAATTGGCGCGCTTGATGGCCCGCGAACAGCTCCTGGCTCGTGCGCTACGCCCTGTGCTAGAACAGTACGATTATATTTTAATTGATCAACCGCCCAGCCTTGGCTTATTAACCATTAATGGCTTGACCGCCACGACGCACGGTGTAGTCATTCCCGTGCAATGCGAATATCTGGCGTTGGAAGGTTTGAGCTTATTGGTGAAGACGATCCAACAGGTGCGCGAAATATTGAACGAACATTTGACGATTGCCGGCGTTGTCCTAACGATGTACGACAGCCGCACCAATCTGGGGCAACAAGTGGTGGAAGAAGTACAAAGTTACTTTCCCAACGAAGTCTTTCAAACCATCATTCCACGCAACATCCGGCTCAGCGAAGCACCGAGCTACGGACAGACAATTCTTAGTTATGCACCCAACAGCGCTGGTGCGCTGGCCTATCAGGCGCTTGCGCAAGAATTTATGGCGCGAGCCGAGCAACAACCGGCCGATTTCAAGGCCAAACAAGTATCATCCCCCAGCCCTTCTGTTTAAAGTGCCGCCTTATGGTTTGGCACGCGCATAAGTCTGGGCAAACGAGTTTGTCAGCTAATTGAGGTAGCATGGGTAAAAGTACGCCGCAAAAACGAGCGCTAGGGCGAGGCCTTGGCGCTTTGATCGTCAATACCGAAGTGCAGGCGCCAGAAATTGACTCTCCCCCTGCGCCAGTCGACAATAGTGGCGTCCGTTTGCTTGCCCTCGATACGATTCAACCAAATCCACAGCAGCCACGTACCCAGTTTGATGAGCAAGCCCTCCAAGAACTAGCCGCCTCGATCCGCACGCATGGCATTATTCAACCCTTAATTGTGACTGGTAATCCTCAGCAACCGGGCTACTACTGGCTGGTAGCAGGCGAACGCCGCTGGCGGGCGGCCCACCTGGCGGAATTACCCGCCGTGCCGGCATTGGTGCGCGAAGCTTCCCGGCAAGCATTGATCGAACTGGCCCTGATCGAGAATGTGCAGCGCGCCGATTTGAATCCGCTAGAAGAGGCAGTGGCCTACCAAGCACTACTAACTGAATTTAGACTCACCCATGCCGAGATTGCCACAAGAGTTGGCAAGAGCCGCTCAGCGATCTCCAACACGCTGCGCTTGCTCGAATTGCCATTGACGATCCAAGAGGCACTAACATCCAACCGGATTTCCGCCGGCCATGCCCGTGCGCTGCTGGCGTTGACTGATCAAGCCACGATGCAGACAGCATTGGCAGAAATTACTGCGCAAGAACTGAGTGTGCGTCAGACAGAAGTCTTGGTCAAACGGCTGCTTATACCGAAGCCGATGGCAGCGGTCGAAGAGACACCAACCGAGACCGCGGCTCCAGCGCAACTTGCCTATCTAGAGAATCGCTTCCGCAGCGCGCTGGGCACACGCGTCCAACTCAACCGCAACCCAAACGGCAGTGGTCGCTTGGTCGTCCATTTTTATAATGATGAAGATCTGGATCAATTGTACAAGTTGATTGCGCAGGATAAGGAGTAAGGGCATACAAGCTTAACCCTGCCATGCTTTCAGGTGGCAGCTATAGTATAATGACAGAAGAAAGACACCTGAGACATAGACCCAGCAAGGTAATGAGAGGCAAAATCAGGCATGGCAACACTTGTTTTACAAAAGTCTCATCTGGTTGATCGATTAGCACAAATTGCTGCCAACCGCAATACTACGCCAGAAACTTTATTAGATACGGCCGTACAGGAGTTTTTGGATAAGGTGGAGCGTCAAGCGCCGCCCCAGCGTACGCAACTGCCGATCCCCCCAGAGTTTTTACGCGAAATTGCTACCTTTGAGCAGCTTAAACCGGGGTTACTCAAGCAGTATAAAGGGCGCGCGGTAGCGATCTACCAGGGTAAAGTTGTCGCCGTCGGTGATGATATATTAAGTGTCCATGATGCGGTGATCGACAAGTTCGGGCAAGTCCCTTGTTATATTGAATGGGTTGAGGAGGAAACACCGCGCCGAGTGCAGATGACATCGGTGTGGAGAAAAAGATGATTGCGTATAGCGCCAGTTATGATCCACCGGCCCCTGTCTTCCAAGTGACAGTGGCGAACCCACTCAATCGACGATTGCGACAAACGTTGCCTGCCTTGCTTGATACGGGATCAGACATTACGGCGGTCCCGGAGGAAACACTAGCACGATTCAAACTTTACCCGATCCGTCAACTACAGTTTGAAGATCTGCACGCAAACACCAGCATTGTCTTCACCTATAAAGTGCGATTTACAGTTACAGAAATTATCATTCCTCAGATTGAAGTGGTTCCCACCGGACTAAATTTTGTTGTGCTCGGCCGTGATATACTCAACCGCTTTGATCTTCATCTTTATGGTCCGCAATTAGCATTTGAGATCAGCATGTAATTTGGTAATCTTGTTGCGCTGATGACAACATAATGTGAGCAGGATAACTATGCGTGATCTTCTAAGCGGCGTCCGCATCCTGGCCGTTGAACAATTTGGCGCCGGCCCATTTGGCACGTTGCATCTGGCCGATTTAGGCGCCGAGGTGATCAAAATTGAAGACCCCGCCAGTGGTGGTGATATTGCACGGGCGATGCCGCCCTACATGGCAATCGATGACAGTCTTTATTTTCAAGCCTTTAACCGCAATAAACGTAGCCTTACCCTGAATCTGAAACACCCCGACGGCCAGGCCACTTTTCACGATCTGGTGCGCCATGCCGATGCGGTCTTTAATAACCTACGCGGTGATCAGCCGCGTAAACTTGGCTTGATGTATGAGCAACTCCAACTGATCAACTCGCGCATTGTCTGCTGTTCGCTGAGCGGCTTTGGGTTGACAGGTCCGCGCCACGCCGAACCGGCCTATGATTACCTGATGCAAGCTTATGCCGGTTGGATGAGCCTGACCGGCGATCCGGCAGGGCCGCCAGCCAAAAGCGGTCTGTCGATGGTCGATTATGCTGGCGGTGCACTGGCGATGAGTGGACTTTTGGCCGGTCTATTTAACGCTCAGCGCACCGGCCAAGGTTGCGACATAGATGTCAGCCTGCTCGATACGGCAATTAGTATGCTCAATTACGTCGCGATCTGGACTCTGAATCGCGATTATCATCCGCAGCGCCTAGCGGATTCTGCACACCCAACGTTGACGCCAGCCCAAGCATTTCCGACCCAGGACGGCTATTTAGTCATTTTTTGTGCCAAAGAAAAGTTCTGGCAAGCCTTGACCGAAGTCTTAGAAGCGCCGGAGTTGCTAAACGATCCGCGCTATGCTTCGTTTAGCACGCGTCTCCAGTACAGAGAACCGTTGGTAGCCGATCTCAAAGCGCGTTTCCAAATGCGCACGACGCAAGCTTGGCTAGATCGGTTGCGGGGTGTCGTGCCTTGTGCGCCAGTGAACAGTGTCGAAGAAGCGCTGCACGATGAACAAGTGTTGGCGCGCGACATGATTATGACGGTTGAACACCCAGAATTTGGGCCTTTGCGCCAAGTACGGACAGCGATTAAAGTGCCCGATAGTGTACCCCATAACGAGCCGGGGCCGGGGTTGGGTGCGCACACCGCTGAAATTTTGACGACACTATTAGGTTATTCCGACCAAACCATTGCTGCGTTACGCGACAAAGGAGTCATTTAACGTGAATACACCCGAAGCCGTGGCAGCACAATACAGCACATCCGCCAATCTTGATGCGCGGATTCAACTGCATGAACGCTTTGGCCTTGAGCCACAGCCTTGGTCACAGTGGCTGCTCGCTCAATTCGATCTGCCGGCCCAGGCGCAGATTCTCGAAGTGGGGTGCGGCACGGGTAAACTCTGGCAAGCCACGCTGGATCGCCTGCCGTCTGGCTGGTCGATCACGTTGACTGACCAATCGGCCGGCATGTTGGCACAGACGCGCGCCAACTTGGGTGACAAAGACAAACGCTTTGCCTTCGAGCAGATGGATGTCCAGACCCTCACCTTTCCTGATGCCACCTTCGATGCCGTTGTCGCCAACCATATGCTCTACCATGTTCCCGATCTCGCCAAAGGGTTAATGGAGATCGAGCGCGTGCTCAAACCGGGCGGTAAACTTTTCGCTGCGACCAATGGCGCGGAACATCTGATTGAGATGCATGAACTTGTCCATCAATTCGACGCCAATTTTGCAATCAAACCGTGGCGGCTTGGCTTTTCGCTCGAGAATGGCGCTGAACTGCTAGCACCCTACTTTCACGAAGTGAAATTGCTACGTTTCCACAGCAGCCTACGCGTTACAGAAGCCGAGCCGCTGGTGGCGTATGTTCGATCCATGGACATGATTAACCCAGCCCAAATGGGCGAATTTCGTGAATTTGTGCAAGCAACCCTGCACGAACATGCCGGTGTGATTGCGATTCAACGCGCGGCCGGTCTATTTTGTGCCGTTAAATAACTTGGTAATTAGAGATTGGAGATTATTGCCCGTGTAATCTCCAATCTCTAATTACCAATCGCCACCTTCTTTGATCGTCATTCCTAAGGAGCGTTACACGCATGCCCAATAAAGCACGCGTTGCGGTTGTCGGCGCCGGCTGGTGGGCCACCTATACCCACATCCCTGGTCTACAAGCCCACACTGGCATCGGCGAGATTGTCTTGTGCGATGCGGATGCGGGCAAGCTCGATGCCGCAGCCGAAACTTATCAAATTGAGAAGACTTATACCAGTTTAGACGCAATGCTGGCCACGGAAGAACTCGATGGTGCGATTATCGCCACCAACCATGCCAGCCACTACAAACTGGCCAAGGCATGTTTGGAAAAAGGCTTACATGTGATGATCGAAAAGCCGATGACCTTGTATGCCCGCGATGCGCGTGAACTGATCGATCTGGCACAGAGACATGATCGCCAGATCGTGATGGGTTATCCTTATCATTTTACTGACTATGTAAATCGCGTGCGCAGCGTAATCCAATCCGGCGAGTTGGGTGCGATTCAGCTGGTGAACTGCTTTATGGCTTCGTATATTCTCAACCTGTTGCGCGGTGATGACGGCTCTACCCAACCAGTTGCCCATTATCCTGTACATGGCCCGGGCAATGTCTATAGCCAGCCCCATCTGTCTGGTGGCGGCCAGGGTCATTTGCAGATCACACACTCGGCAGGGCTGATGTTTTTTGTCAGTGGGCTGCGGGCGCACCGCGTCCATGCGTTGATGCACAAGCATGGCTTGCCACTTGATCTCGTCGACGCGATGTTGGTCGAATTTGAAGGCGGCGCGCTGGGTACAGTTAGCGGGACAGGTAATCAGGGCAGCACCAGCGGCGGCAAGGTTGATCTGGGAATTCATTGCGAGCGGGGCTCGGTTGAGCTAAATGTAAGCGCGGGCAGCGTAAAAATTCATCGCCAAGAGCAAGCACCAGAGATAATTGATATAGCCGCCGAGGATCGCTATCCCCGTTTTGCCACCGCCCACAATCTAGTCGACGTAATCCTTGGCAAGGCGGCAAACGGTTCACCGGCCGAAATCGGCTGGCGCACGGTAGAGTTATTAGATGCAGCCTATCGATCCGCCGAACAGGATGGGCAAGGCGTATTGATTCAAAATTTGTACGAAGCGTAAGGATGTTTGGAGCAACAAGATGAAAATTACCGAAATTCGGGCGATGCGCCTCAACACCCCTGCGCATGAGCACCAGACCCAAGCCCGCCGCCCTTCTTGGTGGGAAGAGGCCGAGGTAGCCAACCCAATGTCGCGCTACCCCAAAGTCAAGGCGCATCGCAATTTGTGGCTGCCGCAATGGGAAGGCGTCTGGTGTAAAGTAACAGCGGAGGATGGGACTTGGGGTATCGGCTCGACTAGCCATGGCCGGCCGGTTGCCGCCGTAATCGATGACCATCTCGCTCCCCAA
>Ga0105046_10004546_pt1 | contig 22076 bp, 17 predicted proteins | sample MAT03_FD_78385 | JGI IMG/M metagenome (GOLD analysis project Ga0105046, IMG submission 78385) | Freshwater microbial communities from Lake Fryxell liftoff mats and glacier meltwater in Antarctica - MAT-03 (megahit assembly) | ecosystem: Environmental > Aquatic > Freshwater > Ice > Liftoff...
CGGTATCAAAGCAGGAGGATAATTGTCCACGCCGGTGGCGGGCAAGTCGTTGATGAAGTGGGCGGCAACAGAATCATCCGCGCGGCGCGGGTCGCGCGCCACAAGGCAGAGTACGGCGCTAGAACGGACGAAAAAAGGAGCGCTTTGGTGGTCAACTCTTGGTAAACATGGGTGGGTCATTCTTGGCGAGTGCCGAAGCTCGAAGAAGGGCGCCGTCAGGGAAAACTCGGCGAGGGCCCGTTCCACTACGGCTTCCTGGCGCGCACGTTTCTGTGGGTCCTGGAGCCTCCCGTCCGAATGCGCGTCAAGGCGCCAAACGTCTTTCAACCCCGTCCCCGGCCCGATGTACAGGCCGCGCTCCATGCGTTCATCGCGCGGCATGCCGAATTGCAAGATCTCCTTCAACTCGCCGAAGGCCTGGACCTCGCCGCGATTCGCGTGACATCGCCGGCGAACGGCAAATTGAAATTGCCGGTCGGGGCCATGTTTGGAATTCTCACGGCCCACGCCCGGCGTCATCTTTGGCAGGCCCGCCGCGGGCTCAGCGAGTCTTGAACTTGGAGTTCAGTGCCGCCAACTTGTCCTGCATGCTCGGTTGATTCCGCTGCGGGGCCTGCGGAGGCCGCCCGCCTGGCCCCGCCTTCGGCTTCGGCTCCAGCGCTTTGATCGACAGCGCAATTCGCTTCGACTTCAAGTCCACCGACAGCACCTGCGCTTTCACAATTTGCCCCGCCTTCAGCGCCTCGCTCGGCTCGGTTATGAAACGGTGACTGATCTCGCTGACATGAACAAGCCCGTCCTGATGAACGCCAATGTCGATGAAGGCGCCGAATTTAGTGACGTTCGTCACCACACCTTCCAGCACCATTCCGGCCGAAATATCGCGCAACTCTTTTACGTCTTCCCGGAACTGCGCGGCAACAAACTTATCGCGCGGATCGCGGCCGGGCTTGCGCAACTCTTCCTTAATATCGCCGAGCGTGAAGATGCCGACCGTTTCGGACTTGAAACCTTCGATCTTAACTTTCTCCGCCAATTCCGGCCGGCGGATCAACTCATCCACCGACACATCCATCGACGCCGCGATCCGCTCCACAACTGGATACGACTCCGGATGCACCGAAGTCATGTCCAACGGATTGTCCCCGCCCCGAATTCGCAGGAATCCCGCAGCCTGCTCAAAGGTCTTCGGTCCGAATCCAGGAACCGCCATCAATTGCATGCGGCTCTTGAAACGGCCGTTTTCATTGCGGAATTCCACAATCTTCTGGGCCGTCCGCTCCGTCACCCCGGACACATATCGCAGTAGCGCCCAGGACGCGGTGTTCAAATCCACACCGACACGGTTCACGCAGCTCTCCACCGTCTTTTCCAAGCCCTGCTTCAGTTTCCGCTGGTCCACGTCGTGCTGGTACTGCCCCACTCCGATCGACTTCGGATCCACCTTTACCAGTTCCGCCAACGGGTCCTGCAACCGGCGAGCGATCGAGATTGCGCCGCGCACCGTCAGGTCCAAATCGGGGAACTCCTGCCGCGCGATATCGGACGCGGAATATACCGATGCGCCGGCCTCGCTCACAGTCACCTGAAAAACGTTGGTCAATCCTGCCTGCCGCAGAAAATCAGTCAATATTTGGCTGACTTCTCGCGAACCGGTTCCATTACCGATGGCGATAGCCTGCGCGCCATGCTCCCGAATCAATTGCGACAGCGTCCGCGCCGATCCAATCACGTCGTTCTTCGGCTCTAGCGGATAAATGACCGTATGCGTCAGGATTTTGCCCGTGTCATCAACGACGGCAATCTTACATCCCGTCCGAATCCCCGGATCGATGCCAATTACGCGCAACTGACCCGCCGGCGGAGCAAGCAATAGATTTTCCAGATTCTCCCGAAAGACACGGATTGCCTCTTCGTCGGAACGATCTTTCAACTCCAAACGAATTTCCGTCTGGATCGACGGATTCAACAGCCGGTCATACCCATCCTCCACGGCGTCCGACAAATGGCTCTCCCACTCGCCCCTGGCATGAATGACTTTCGAACACAGCCAAGCCACCGTTTCGTCTCGCGCGAGTTCGATTTCAAAATGCAGAAAACCTTCTTTCGCCCCTCGCCGGATCGCCAACATTCGGTGCGACGGAATGTTCTTCGCCAACTCGGTAAAGCCGGCGTACATTTTGTACTTTCCTTCGGGATCTTCCATTCCCGGAATCGCCTTCGCCGACACCTTGCCGCGTTCCATCATTTGCTGCCGAATGGCCTTCCGATACTCGGCGTTTTCGCTCAGCATTTCGGAAACAATATGGCGCGCCCCCTCCAACGCGTCCGTGCCGCTGGCCACTCCCAGTTCCGCGTTGACAAACGTTCCGGCGAAGTCGGAAAGCGGCGTGCCGTTCGATTGTTGCTCCCAAAGATAAAGCGCCAACGGCTCCAACCCCTTCTCCCGGGCCACGCTGGCCTTCGTCTTCCGCTTCGGCTTGTACGGCAAATACAAGTCTTCCAAATCGCTCTTATCGAGCGTCTTCTCGATTTTCGTCTGCAACTCCGGCGTCAGTTTGCCCTGTTCTTTGATCGAATCGACGACCGTCGACTTCCGCTCTTCCAGTTCGCGATGATATTCGAGCTTCTCCTGAATGGCGAGGATCTTCACTTCATCCAGATTTCCGGTCGCTTCCTTGCGGTAACGGGCAATAAAGGGAACTGTCCCTCCTTCGTCGAAAAGGCCGATGGTCGCAATCAGTCCCTGCATCGGAACGGAAATAGTCTGCGCAATATGGATCAATGCGTGCGTAGGTAGTGCTTGGTAAGGCATAGAAAAGTGTTTGGTCTGGCGTCAATTACGCCTTGCGGATCTCGTAGCGTATATCGGCGATCTGCGCGCCGGCGACATCGATTTTGCTCAAGTCGCGAGAACCCACGCCGAGTTGTTCGGCCAACTCCAGCGTGTTGTCACAGTTTTCAAACGGCGCCATCCCGCGCTTCGCCATTGGGTCGAAACCAAGGACCGCGGTCGCCACGGCATCGGTGCAAACCGGATTCGTCCCCGCAATAATCACACCCGGACTGCAACGCCGCGTTCCTCGAATCCAAGGTCCTTCGCCGCCGGCCATCGACTCAACGCCATCGATAATGGCCAAATCGATCGGCCTCGCCGCACAGAGATCGGCGACAACGCGGGGAACCCGATAGCCGTCCCGGCGCGGCGACTCCGGATGCAGTTCCTGCGGCGCGCTGAGCGATGGCTTGCGGGCCCCGGAATGAATCACCGATCCGCGGCCGCCAACCGGCGCCAGGCTCGGTTCTTTCTCTCCCGCGCCATCGCCGTAAATCGTGCAAGGCGTAATGCCGAAGCAGTTCTTCATCGATAGAGTTACGCCCGCTGTGGCATGCTCTTTCATCTTCGCGATCGACACAAAGACATCGCAGTCGGCATAGCTATGGTTCAAATCGTACGCCGGGAACAGGTGTCCGCCGTTGGGGACCGCAAAACGGGAATACTGCTTTGCGTTGCCCAAATAGTTTGTATTCTCGAACTCCACGATCTTCGCCGCGTTCAGGATCATCGACGGATCCCAATTCGCCTCCATCATGTACTCTTCCAGCGGGTCGGTCGTCGACCACGGGCTTTCCAGAATTCGGATCCGCTTGGCTCCCGCTTCATTCATCAAATGCAATGTCATTCCAATCACCCGAGGATGCGTCCAGTGCGCCAGTTCCGCGGGTGAATGGCCCAGCCGTTGTGACGGACGCCCCGTCAGGTTCACCTTGATCGCGACGGTCTTGTTGTTGACGATTCGCCCTAGCCCGCCAATCGCATCGAATAGCCGCCGCATCGTTGGTTCCAGGCCCGCGCCATAAGTCCGGCAACGCTGAATCGCCACGGGAGCGATCGCGGCCCCCGACGCGCGCTGCTGCAAGATCCCGGCTGTCGCCACCCCGGCCAGTAAATCGCGTCGGGTGATCACTATTTTATGCCTCCAGTTCAATCGCCGCGTAAACTCCCAGCGGAGGAAGCGGTATCTCTATTCCACCATTGGACAGCCGCGGCTTCAAAGGCGTCTGTTTCTCGAATGTGCTAAGGAGCGCCGACTTCCACGGCCGCGCGAGCCAAATCGATGTGTCGTCGGAACTGCGATTGCCGGCATAGTTGATCAACTGCACAACGCCACGCCTACCCTCGGCATCCTCCTGGAGATAACTATTGAACGACCCGGCGTTCCAGAGCCGCAACACATCGGATCGGCGCGTCAACGCCAGGTGAACTCCGGCGGCCGCCGCGTAGGCGTTGTCCCATGGCTCCGGCCGACCAATCACCCTGCCCTTACCCTCCGTCCGGGTATTCGCCTCGCCCTCGACAATCAATACGCCGCCGCCGCGAATCCAAGGCAAATAGCTCTCATACGGTACCGCCTGCTTCGACACCCACGCCGCCGCCCGAATCGAAGCAAGCGCGCTGACATCTCCCGGTTTCGCCAACCGCGTTCCTATTTGCCTCCGTGCCAAGAGGTTGAGACACTCGCCGCCAATCCATTCATCGGCCCCGGCAAATTCGCTAATCACCGCCAACGCCGCGACCGGCTCCCATGCCCGCCACACTTCATTTTTCTCAAAGAACTGCAATGCCGTTCGCGCCGCCGGCCAACTCTCGGGCGTATGCGTGACAACCCAGGAAGCCCCATACGCCATCGCGTCCGCGATCGCTAACAGATGCGACGATGCCGCCGCCGCGGCCGGTGAAACGGTATCCAGCACCACCGGCCGCGCCGGATCCAAAAATCGCGACAGACGAATCAGCCACCCGTTCGCATTCACCCACGGCACACCGGTCGGTCCCGCTTCCGCCGCGCCATTCCTGCTTACGCGGACGGCCGGCCACAGGGCACGCTTGGGGATCTGCGCGCCCTGCAAAACCGGCATTCCTTCGCCTCCCCCGTACAGGCAATTCAGCGGGGCCAGATCGCCCTCCGGCAGCGCGCCGGACCAGCGCAGAGGAAGCGGAATGGATGAGGGCATTACCCTTCCATTTTTAGCATCTGGATCAACGCTTGGATATAGCCGAAACAGAACGAGAAGCCCTTCGCGCCCCGCGCATCGCCTTCGACATGAGGCACATGGTCCGGCATGATCATACCGTCGTAGCCCACTTCTCGATAGGTGCGGATGGCTTCGATCATATTCACGTCGCCATTATCGGGGTACGTTTCCCGGAAGTCACCGATCTTGCCTTCAATGTTGCGGAAGTGCACGTTGAAGATCTTCTTCTTGTTCCCGAAGTAGCGAATGACGTCGTGAATCTCTTTGTTCGGATTCTCCAGTCCTTCGCAGATCGTGCCCTGGCAGAAATTCAAGCCGTGATACGGGTTCTCTTTTATCGAGACGAAGCGCTTCAACCCTTCCACGCGCCCCAGCACCGGCACCACACCGCGCCATTTCTTGCCGTTGGGCATGCCGGGATCGTTGGGATGGCAGGCGATCTTCAATTTGTGCTCGGCAGCCACCGGGACGGCGCGTTCCAGGAAGTACGTAATTCGCTCCCAATAAGTGTCGGGATCGACGGGACCGGCTTCTGTCAACGCGGGCTCCTGTTTGCCCTCGGCGTACTTAAAAGTGCTGTAATCGGCGCCCCCGCGGCCCTTCGTGGCAGGCGTGCGGACGACACCGAGGATCGACATGTTGTACTTGGCGGAAGGAATTCCGGCCTTCGAAATATTGCGGATGATCTGGCAGACTTCGTCGATGGCCTTGTCGCGCTCGCCGGGAGTGCCCATCATAATGGCCGGATATTCGGCACGCGTGATATAGGCCGAACTAAGCGGCAACGGCACCATGTCGAGCTTGATGCCGTGCTTCTCGACGCGCTCACGCAGCTTGATCAGGCTCTCGACGCTCCATGCGGCGTCCAGCTTCCTGGAGGGCAGGGTGCTGCAAATGTTGTTCACGCCGAAAGCAGCAAACGCGGCCAAGTCGACTTCGGCATCGGAGTTCTGAGTGCCGACTTTCATAAGCACGGGCTTGCCCGCGCCTTTCGCCTTTGCTCCTTGGACTTCTAGGGCTGCTGTAGCGGCCAGGGCCGCGGATTGGAATACGTCTCTGCGTCGCATAGTCACGCTTGTTATTTCACGAGTTCGGACCCGGCGTCAAGCCACCTTTCGGCCTTTTCGAAAAATGTTGCGTCATTGCCGATATGAAGTATGCCGCCGAGATCGCCGCTGCCCTACTGCTTTTTGTCCTGATTTCCTATTCCGTCAGTTGTCACTTCGGGTCGAAAAACGACAGCGCGAGGAGCATCGCCGCCCGAATGCAGGTAGAAGTTCTCTCCAAGTTCCTCGAAAGCAGCAAAAGCGAGTATGGTCAATATCCGGCCCAACTCGATCTCGACGACCCTTGGTCTATCCCTTACGTCTATTCCCTCGTAGACGGCAAGCCTCGCGTCTGCAGTCACGGACCAGACCACCGCTCCAGCACCTCCGACGACATCTGCGCCCCCTAATCCAGATACAATAAAGGTATCTCTCCCGGAGGCCCACCCACCTTGCACGAGACCGAATCTCTGCTCGCCTTTCTGGCTCACGTGCGCCGTCGGCACATGACCACCGAACTCGTTCGGCATGGGCTTACGGCCCTGCTCTTTGGCCTCGGCGGCCTGATCGTCCTCCTGCTTGCGGGTACTCAAATTTTCGACTGGTATTGGCCCGCACTGCTCTTCCTATTGGCGCTGGGCATCGGTGTCTGGCAGTTCCGCCGGCACATGCCATCGCTCTACCGCCTCGCCCAGATCGTCGATGAACGCCTGGAGACCCACGACTCCCTCTCCACCGCACTCCACTTCCGATCCAGTGACGAGCCCATGGTGGGCGCGCAGCGCGCCGTCGCCGCCCGCCTGGCAAACACCCTCATACCCACAGCCGCCGTTCCCATGCACTGGCCGAAGTCGACTTACGCCGTTGTCGCACTGCTTCTAACAGCCTTCACCCTCGTCGGGATTCGTTACGGCATTCTGAATACGCTCGACCTCTCCGCGCCCGTCTCCGAAGCCGTCATCGATATCTTCCGCTTCGCCCCGCTCTCCGCCAAGAAACAAATGGCCAAGAGCAACGCGGATAAGCTCAACGAGGAACTGCAGAAGCTCGGCCTCTCGATGGACGAAAACGCCAAAGATGAACTCACTAAGATTGAGATGGCCAAGGAAGGCGAAATCACAACGTCGGATATTCCCGACGTGAACGACATTAGCGACACCGCGCGCGGTGAAAAGGGAAAATCGACCGTCGAAGGCAAAGGCGTCAACCCCGGTGAGGGCGAAGGCGGAGAGGGCGAACAGGACTCAAAAAACGCCGATCCCAACGACCCCGGCAAAGAAGGCAAATCCGAGAATGGAAAGCAGCAGGACGCCAAGAACGGCAAGCAAGGCACGAAGTCCGGCGACAACAATCTCCAGGCCAACAAGAACAGCATGATGGACAAAATGAAGGACGCCTTCGCCAACATGATGAACAAGTTGAAACAACCCGATCAGCAGGAAGGCCAGCAGCAGGCCGACAACAAGAAGGGCGGAGAGAAGGGCGGCCAGCAAAAGGGCGGTCAGCAGCCCGGCAAACAGCCGGGTAAGGGTAATGAAGCGCAGAACGGCGCAGAACAGCCCGGTGACGATGCCGCCGACGACGCCGAAAAACAAGCCAACTCCCAAGGCCAGGGCGGCGACAAGTCCGCCAGCATGCAGGCTCCGCCCGATGCCAAGAGCGGCGTTGGCAAGGCCGATGGCGATAAGAGCATCAAGGACGCGCAACAGCTGCAAGCCATGGGGAAGATCAGCGAAATCCTCGGGAAACGCGCCAAGGACATCGCCGGCGAAGTGATGGTTGAAGTGAACGGCGGCAAGCAGCAGCTTCGCACCCAGTACACCAATTCGACCGCCAAGCATACCGAAAGCGGCGGCGAAATCCACCGCGATGAAGTTCCGCTGCACCATCAGCACTACGTCCAGCAGTACTTCGAAGAGGTCCGTAAACAGGCAGCCCCAGCGAAAAAGCAATGATCCGCATCCTTCTCCTCTGTACACTCGCAGCTTCGGCTCAGGATTGGAAAGCCGTCGAGGAGGAAACGATGCGCCACTTCCAGGCGCTCCTCCGCTTCGACACCAGTGACCCGCCCGGCAAAGAACTCCCCGCCGCCGAGTATCTGAAGCAAGTCCTCGAAGCCGAAGGAATCGAAGTCAAGACATTCGCCGTCAACAAGGATCGTCCCAACGTCGTCGCTCGGCTCAAAGGCGCCGGCCGTAAGCGGCCCGTGCTCATACTGGGGCATACTGACACCGTCAACGTCGACCTCAAGAAATGGACGCACCCGCCCTACGCCGCCGTTCGCGATGGCGGCTATGTCTATGGCCGCGGAACGCTCGATGACAAAGACAATGTCGTAGCCGCGCTCATGTCGATGCTGCTGCTCAAACGAAGCGGCGTCACGCTCGACCGCGACGTCATCTTCCTGGCCGAGTCCGGCGAGGAAGGCCATACCCGCGTCGGTATCCAGTTCATGGTCGGAGCCCATTTCAACGAAATTGACGCCGAGTACTGCATCGCCGAAGGCTGGGGCGGCCTTCGCCAGAATGGACAGCTCAAATACGTCGCCATCGCCACCACCGAAAAGACCCCCTACCGCGCAACCCTCATCTCCCGCGGACCCGCCGGCCACGGCTCAAAACCGCTGCTCACCAATGCTTTGGTTCATCTCTCCACGGCAATTGCAAAAGTTGCCGCGCACCGTCCGCCACTGCGCTTGAACGACACGACGAGAGCCTATTTCGAACGGCTCGCCACCATCTCCACGCCCGAAGAAGCCGCCCGCTACAACGGCCTCTTTGACCCCGCTCGAACCGACGCCGTTCAGGACTATCTGCAAGCCAATGAACCCGGCCATTACTCTATGCTGCGGACTTCTCTCTCCCCGACAATAATCCACGGCGGCATCCGCAACAACGTAATTCCCTCCGAAGCCGAAGCCGCGCTCGATATCCGCCTCGCCCCCGGCGAAGACGGCCCCGCCTATCTCGAAACGCTTCGCAAGCTCATCAACGACCCCCAAATCGAGCTCGTCAGAGCCGTCGCCGATATTCGCCCCGCAGGCGCTCCATCACCACTCACCAACGAGGCCTTCAAGATCATTGAGGCCGCCGGACGCGCCGTCTATCCCGGCGTGCCAACGATTCCCACCATGATGACCGGCGCCACCGACATGGCGAATCTTCGCGCCAAAGGCGTCCAGTGTTACGGCATCGGCCCCGCCGTTGACGACGAGGACACCGTCAAAGGCTTCGGGCCCCACAGCGACCAGGAACGGGTCCTGGAATCCGAACTCCACCGGTTCGTGAAGTACCACTACGAGATCGTCAAGAATCTCGCGAAGTAGCTACTTCTTATCTCCCAGTTGCGCCGTCGTCCGGGCCAGATAGTTCTCCACCGCGGCTTCATTCCGGATTGCTTCCAGATAGGCGCCGCGCAGCAGTTGATCCTTACGGTTCAGCAGCGTTTCACGGATCGTTTGTTGCACGCGGGGGTCGTTCAACTCCCGCTGCCCGGCCGGTTCCCGGCTCAATAACTTCAGGATCCGATACCCCTCGCCCGTACGCACTACGTTCGACACCTGGCCCGGCTTCATTTCACCGATCATCTTCCGCAGATCCACGCTCGCCTTCGACAACGCCGAATCCGCCACAAACCCCAAGTCCCCGCCATTCGACGCCGAACCCGGGTCTTCTGAATAGTTCTGCGCCAGCATCGAGAAGTCTTCGCCGTTTCGCACGCGCTGCTCAATGTTCTGGATCTTCCGCCGCGCCTGATCGTCGTTCTGCGCCTTGTCATTCTTCAAATTCCGAAATTCCGCCTCCGGACTCGGAGTGACCAGGATCTGCGCCAAGTGAACCGTCGGTTCGGCCAAGTTGAAGCTCGCGCGGTTCGCCCCGTAGAAGTCCGCAATGTCCTTCTCGGTAATATTGATCTTCGAAGTAATCTCCTTGTTGATCACTTTTTCGATCGACAGCTTCTTCCGGATATCTGATTTCAGATCTTCCACCGTCATCTTCTTCGCGGTCAATTGCTTCTGGAACTCTTCCTGGGTGTACGGCGATTTCAACTTGTTAAATTCCGCCTCGACGTCCGCCTCCGGCGCCAACAGCGACTGCTTCTCCGCCCGCTGCATCATGATCTCCTGATCGATCATCGCTCGCAGCGTCTCCAGTTTATTGATCTGCACCCCGTCGTCAGCCGCCGCCGGTGAGCCCGATTGCGGAAACTGGATCCCGTACTGCTTGTCCAAATCCGTGTAAGTAATGGATCTTCCGTTCACCGCCGCGGCAACGTTCGCGGGCGGACTTTTTTTACAGCCCGAGAGAATCGCGACAAACACGAGAGTGGCAATAGTAATGCTACGGGATTGTGACATGGATGTTGGCAACCGCCCATTGTAGCGCGCCCGCGGAATCCTTACACGCCCGCCCTGTACGCTATAGTGAATTCAGGCCCCCCAATAGCTATGAAAAGAAAAACAACTGACAAGGATCAAAAGGTCATTGCCGACGAGATTCTCGAAAGCGCCCATCGCTCGGCCGGGGTAGAGCCGCCCAAACGCAAAGAGAAGTGTGAAGTTTGCTCGGCAGCGGTCGCGCCCAATTGTTCGGAGGCCCTTTGCTGGGTCTGCCGCCGCCTCAAAATCAGCGCTTGGCGCGACTCCGATCTCCAAGCCGCCGCTCCCGAATAGGCCCGTGCGCATCGCGCCACTTATTGCCGCGATCGCCCTTCTCGCCGGCTGCAACACCTACAAACTCTCGAAGGCAGTTCCCCCGGTCAACGGCAAACTCCGCGAACAGTACACCATGCGCGTTGTCGAAGTTGCTCCCGGAACCGGCAAGCTCTATGAGCCCGGCAAGCTGCTCAGGGTCCACTACACCGGCTACTTGCGCAATGGATCGAAATTCGATTCCTCCCGCGATCGCAACACACCCTTCGAATTCGAACAAGGTAAGCGCAAGGTCATCCCACTGCTGCGAAGGCCTCCGCGTCGGGGGAAAACGCCGCCTGCTCATCCCCTGCCAACTTGCCTCCGGCGAAAAAAGCCGGGAACCCAAAATCCCCGTTAAATCCGTACTGATTTTCGATATCGAACTGCTCGACATCCTCGAACCGCCGCCGCCCCCTCACCCGCGGAGTGATTCGTAAACCCACCCCGCCACCGCTACATCCTCCAGCCCCAACCCCACCGACTTAAAAACCGTGATTTCCTCTTCGTTTTTTCGCACCCGGCCGTCCCGCAACTCCTCCACACGCGCCCAACCGGCCTCATCCAGCCCCAACAACAAATCCCCCGCCTCCATCCGCGCCTGCTCTATCGAATCGGACACAATCGCCGACGCCATCGCGAACAACTCGCCCGGCAACTCCCGCCGTCCCGCCGCATTCGAACCCGCCGCGCAAATGTGCGTGCCCGGCCTCACGCTGGACGCCGCAAACAGCGGATCCTTAGCCGACGTCGCCGTCACCACGATCGACGCCGCTTGCACCGCCGCGTCGGCGGTCTCCGCCACTTCCGCCCCCATCTCCGCCGCGAACTTCTCCGCCGATTCCCTCTTCCGGCTCCAGACCAATGTCCGCGTCACTTCCCGCACCGCCCGGACCGCTTCCAATTGCCCCCGCGCCTGAAATCCGCTGCCTAACACTGCCACCGTCGCCGGTCCCTCGCAGGCCAACCGCCGCGTCGCCAAACCTGACGCCGCCCCCGTCCGGATCTGCCCCAGCCAGTTCGCCTCTATCAGCGCCAGCGGGCGCGCCGTCGCCGCATCGTAGAGCAGGAAATGAAACCACGCACCGTGCTTGGGATGCGTTGCATATACCTTGGACCCGAAATACTTCTCGTTGTAACCGGCCAGCGAATGCAACACGGCCCCTGTCGGCAATATCATCCGCCGCCGCGGCTGATTGAAAGCCCGGCCCGCCGCCCAATCGTTGAACGCCGCTTCCAGCAAGTCGACGGCCTTCGCCATTGGCAGATGCGCCTGCACTGCCGCCTCATGGATATGAATCACTGTGCCACCCTTTGCAACATCCAAGTCCCGGATTGCCGATGATACGGCGTGAAGGATTGCATTCGGACAAAGCCTTGCATCCGGTCACCGTCCACGCGCGCCTCGTGCGCTTCCTGTTTCAAGAATAGCGGCTCCACCACAAACCGCAATTGGTCCTGGCTCAACGTACAGTTCTCCACCGGCAGCATCGTCTGCGTTAACGGTTCCAACGCCGCTATCGTCCATGTACCGCTGCACACACCGCCCTGTGTCGCCAATTGCAACGTTACATTCGCCTTGCGTCCGTACGCCCAGGTGCTCCCCGTCCAGCGCCCCTCCCACCGTGCCGTTGAATGCCCCGGCGCCGGCCGTTCCTCGCCGGCAAAAAATGGCCGTGCTAACCGCCAATAGCCGCCCTGCCCTCGAAGTTCCTCCACCGCCGCCAACGCCGCCGTCTGTAACGCCGCCGCCGTCTCCGTCGGAAGCCGGACAATCGTGCCTCGCTCCTCCCGCAAACGCCCCAGACGATTATCCATCGGCACGCCAAAAATCTCCACCGGCGCGCCCGCACAGCCGCGAGCCGTCAAAATCTCCACCGCCGCGCAGGCCGCCAAATACGATCCCGCTTCCGAAGGATGCGTCCCATCCGGCTGGAACAACTCAATGCCGGACACTCTCTGAAACGCCGTTCCCACCGGAATTAGCCCCGCCCCCAACTCCCGCGCAATCGTCGCATAAGCCCAATCCAAATGCGGCTGATGCTCCCCGCGCCCCCGCCTCGCCCACGTATTCAGGAACACCGTCCGCGCCCCCTGCGCCCGAATCTCGGCATCCCATACTCGCGCCCAGGTAAAAAAGCCGGCTGGATCGTTCACCACCAAATCCCCGTTGTGCTGATTCAGCCCCAATCCGCCGTGTTCCTGCAGCACCACCATGTCCCACCGCGACGAACGCAGCACTTCCAGCGCGTTGGTGCTCGCATAAACCCGTTCCAGCGTGGCCCCGCCCTGGGTGACAAAACCGGTCTCCACCGGCCGGCCGGTCGCCGCCCGCGCCATCCCTTCCACCAGTCCCGCCAAGTGGTTGTAATAGGTGTAGCTATTGCCCAGAAACAAGATCCGAAGCGGCGCTTCCCCGGAAAACGCCGCCACTGAAATTGCTAAGAGCGCCAGTCGCAAGCTACGCCTGCGCCGGATCCAAACTCTCCGGGTTTAACCCAAGGTCCACGATCGCCGCTGCCGCGCGCGCCGCGTCGAATTGGCCATCTCGCGCCAACCGCGAAAGTGTCGCCGCAACAATCGCCGCCGCATCCACTTCGAAGTGCTTCCGCAGATGCTGCCGGTTGTCGCTACGGCCGAATCCATCCGTGCCCAGCGACGTTAGCCGGCCCGGCACCCAGGGAGCAATCTGGTCCGAGACAATCTTCATGTAGTCGCTCGCCGCAACAATCGGCAACGTCGACCCATTCAGCATCCAGTCCAGATAGGACGTCCGCAACGCCTCGGCCGGATGCAACCGGTTCCAACGCTCCACTTCCAGGCAATCCCGGCGCAGTTCGTTATAGCTGGTGGCGCTGTAAAGGTCCGTGGCCACCCCAAACTTGTCGCGCAGAATCTCCTGCGCTTTGGCCGCTTCGTTAAAGATCGCACCGCTGCCGAAGAGCAACGCCTGCGGCTGCCCATTGTCGGCCCCACGGTACTTGTACAACCCGCGCAGAATCCCGTCACGGACCTCGCCCGGCATTGCCGGATGCGCGTAATCGTCGTTGGAAATTGTCAGGTAGTAGAACCGGTCTTCGTTCAGCTCATACATCCGCTTGATGCCTTCTTGCACAATCACGGCGATCTCGTAAGCAAACGCCGGGTCATAGGAATGACAGGTCGGAACGGTGCTCGACAGCACCAGACTATGGCCGTCCTGGTGCTGCAGGCCTTCTCCTGAGAGCGTCGTCCGCCCTGCCGTCGCGCCCATCAGGAAGCCCTTGCCGCGCGAATCCGCAAACGCCCACGCCAAGTCGCCCACGCGCTGGAACCCGAACATCGAGTAATAGGTGTAGAACGGAATCATCGGCACGCCGTAGTTCGCATACGCCGTTCCCGCCGCTGTAAACGAGCCCATTGAGCCCGCCTCGGTAATCCCCTCTTCCAGAATCTGCCCACTCGTCGATTCGTGGTAATACAGGAACATGTCCGCGTCCACCGGCTTATACAACTGCCCGTGCGCCGCGTAAATCCCCACCTGCCGGAACAGCGAGTCCATGCCGAATGTCCGGGCTTCGTCGGGGATAATCGGCACCACATACTTGCCGAGTTCCGCGTCCTTCAGCAGTATCGTCAAGATGCGGACAAACGCCATCGTCGTCGACAATTCGCGTCCGCCCGATCCGGCCAACGCGTCTTTGAAATTATCCAGTGGCGGCGCCTTCAGCGTAATCGCCGCTGGCGTCCGGGACGGAATGTAGCCGCCCAATTCCTTGCGCCGCGCATGCAGATACTGCATCTCCGGTGTATCTTCCGCCGGTCGCAGGAACCCGCATTTGCCCGCCTGCTCATCGCTGATCGGCACGTTGAACCGGTTTCGCACATACAGCAATTGCGCCTCGTCCAGTTTCTTCTGCTGATGCGTGAAATTGCGCGCTTCGCCGGCATCACCCATGCCATAACCTTTGATGGTCTTGGCCAGGATCACCGTCGGCTTCCCGTTCTGCTTCATCGCAAGGTTATAGGCGTTGTAAATTTTCTGCGGATCATGGCCGCCGCGCCGCAACCGGCCCAGGTCGTCGTCGCTCATGTCCTTAACCAGTTCCAACAGTTCCGGATATTTGCCGAAGAACTCCTGCCGGATGTAAGCGCCGCCCTTGGCCTTAAAGTTCTGGAACTCGCCGTCCACGCACTCTTCCATGCGCTGTACTAACAGGCCGGTCTTATCCCGTTCCAACAATACGTCCCACTCCGAACCCCACAGCAGCTTGATCACATTCCAACCCGCGCCGCGGAACAGACCTTCCAGTTCCCTCACCACGCTGCCATTGCCTCGCACCGGCCCGTCCAGCCGCTGCAAATTGCAGTTGATGATCCAAACCAGATTGTCGAGTTTCTCGCTCGTGGCAATGCGAATGGCGCCGTAAGATTCCGGCTCGTCCATCTCGCCGTCGCCCAAATACGCCCAAACGCGCCGGTCCGTCTTGGCGATCATCGATCGGTTTTCCAGATACCGCATGAACCGCGCCTGGTAAATGGAATTAATCGGCCCCAGCCCCATCGACACCGTCGGGAACTGCCAGAAATCACGCATCAGCCACGGGTGAGGATAGGAACTCAGCCCCGGCGTATCCCGTAACTCATGGCGGAAATTTTCGAGCTGCGTCTCGCTCAGCCGGCCTTCCAGGAAGGCCCGGGAATATTGGCCCGGTGAAGCATGACCCTGGAAATAAACCAGGTCGCCCGCCTCGCCCTGAATGGAGGCCCGGAAGAAGTGGTTCTGCGCCACTTCAATAAGCGTCGCTTGCGAAGCAAACGTGGCAATATGTCCGCCGATACCGGCGTCGTATTTATTGGCGCGTACTACCATCGCCAGCGCGTTCCACCGCACCAGCGCCCGCAGTCGCTTCTCCAGCGCCAGGTCGCCCGGATACGGCAACTCTTCTTCTTTGGCGATCGTGTTCACATACGGGCCAACCATTGTGATGGGCGATTCCACGCCGCTCACGCCCGCCTTTCGAACTAACGCCGCCAGTAGGTATTTGGCCCGTTCCGGCCCGGCTTGGTCAATTATCTGATCCAGCGCCTCCAGCCATTCCCCAGTTTCCTGCGGATCGAGATCTGCTTGGTTTTCAACCTTGAGTTTGAGCATTGTTTGCGGGTTTTTTGGCCCCGCCCGGTGAGGCGGGAATGTAGATGAGTACTCCCATATTCTACTATTGGCGGCGCTCGGATAGGGGGACAAAAACACAAAGCCCCACGCACTTCCACGTGGGGCTTTGTCTTTTTTATATCAGGACCACTACAACAGCCGGAAATTCACTTCCACGGTCGCCGCGACTGTAACCGGTACGCCGTCCTTCCGCCCCGGCTTAAACTTCCATTTCGACACGGCTTCCAACGCCTTTTCGTCCAATCCCAGTCCCAATGAATTCATCACCCGCAGATTCTTCGGTTTGCCGTGCTCATCCACTTCGATATAAAGCGTTACCGTCCCCTGGAACTTTGCCCGCCGCGCCTCTTCGGAATACTCCGGTTCCACCGTCGCCAGCACCGCCGGTGCCGATACGCCGCCGCCAATGCGAAACGCGCCGTCTCCAATTCCACCGCGCGTTCCGCGCCCAACGCCCGGTCCGTCGCCCGGACCCACCCCTCCCCGCCTGCCATTTCCAATTCCCGCCTCCGGCCCCTGCCCGTTCGAAGGAATGCGGCCCAATCCCATCGGATCGCCTGGCGTGTTCAATGCCACCGTCGGCAACACCGCGTTTGCAGGCACTTCGATCGACATCTCCATGATCAACTTGGGGTTCTCGTTCAACACCACCGCCGTCGGCGGCACAAACTGTTTGGCAATCTTCGGCAGTTTGCCCTTGCTGGCGTCGAGATCCGACAAGTTCCCCCCGCCGCCCCCGCCCTGCATTGGTTGCGGCTTCAACACAAATTCGCTCAAGTCCGGCGTAGCCAGGTGCACCGCATTCCGCGCGATCTGTTTCACAGTTTCGTTCGTCCCAATCAGAAACAGCGACGCGATCACTCCGCCATGCACCAGCAGCGATGTAAACCCCGCCGTTCGCTCATTCCCGGCGGATTGGCCCCAAATATCCTTTACTGCGACCGGTGTCGAAGTTAGTTCCAACGGCGGCAATTGCGCCGGACTGATCAAGTCCCTCACATTCGCGGCAAACTGCCGCCGCCACGGAATTTCTGGCGCGAGAAGTCCAGGAACGACAGGCTCAGCCCGTGATTCTGGATTTGAGGATGGGGGTGTGTTCATAGAGGGTGGGAATCCTTGGCGGTACGGGCGCTCCCAAGGACAAACCCGTTCCTGCATTTGGAATAAGTTACGCAGGTATCTATGACAATTTAAATCCTGCTGACGACGCCGCAAGAAACCCGACGCCCCGTGCATTGCTGCACGGGGCGTCGTATTTTTGCGGGAGGGAAATCTACAACAACCGGAAATTCACTTCTACCGTCGCCGCTACCGTAACCGCTTTGCCATCCTTAAATCCGGGACGGAACTTCCAGCGCGAAACAGCTTCAATCGCTTTTTCATCCAAGCCAAGCCCCAACGCCCGCACGACGCGCAAGTTCTTGGGCTTACCGTTTTCGTCCACTTCGATGTAGAGCATCACGGTTCCCTGGAATTTCGCCTTCCGCGCCTCTTCCGAGTACTCCGGCTCCACTTTCGCCAAAACCGCCGGTGCCGATACGCCGCCGCCAATCCGATACGCGCCGCCACCGATTCCGCCGCCGGAACCCGGTCCGACACCGCGCCCACTCCCTGAACCTACGCCGCCACCCTTACCCGAACCGATTCCCGCCCCCGATCCCGGTCCGTTCGAAGGAATCTTTCCTAGACCCATCGGATCGCCCAAAGTATTCAACGCCACCGTCGGCAGCACCGCATTCGGCGGCACTTCGATCGATGGTTCCATAATCAACTTCGGATTCTCGTTCAGTACCACCGCGCTCGGCGGCACGAACTGTTTCGCGATCTTCGGCAGCTTGCCTTTACTTGCATTCAGCGGGGAGAGATTTCCGCCCCCGCCGCCACCGCCCATCGTTTTCTGCTGCGGTGCCGCTTTCGGCTGATAAGCCGCCAAGTCCGGCGCCGTCAGATGGATCACATCCTTCGCCACCTTCTGCACCGTTTCATTCGTCCCGATCAAAAACAACAGCGCGACCAAGCCGCCGTGAACAAGGAGCGACGACAATCCAGCCGTCCGCTCATTCCCGCCCGACTGGCCCCAAATATCCTTCACGTTCACCGGTTTGGAAGTCACCTCTAACGGAGGCAACTCCGTCGGTCGGAAGAATTCCTTGATGTTCGTGACAAATTGCCGCCGCCACGGAATCTCCGGCGCAAGCAACCGCTGCAGATGCAAATCGCTGTGGTCCACCGGCGCCAGTGGATCTGTCGGAAGGTTGTCATTTGATGATGGAAGCGGAGTTGTCGTCATCGGACTGCTGATCCCTATTGTACTGACGCCTCAGAATAGCGGATGGTTGCAGAATATGGGATTCGCCACCGCATTATCTATGCAAAATTGTAACATCTACAGCGCCGGCATGAGACCGCTTCGAATCAGCAGCGCATTCGGGTCCGGATTTCGACCCATGAACTGCCTGTAAAGCTCCGCCGGATCCTCGCTGTCGCCCTTCGCCAGAATGCAATCCCGGAACGCCCGGCCCGTGTCCGCGTTAAAAACGCCTTCTTTCCGGAAACGGCTGAAAGCGTCCGCGTCCAGCACCTCCGCCCACTTGTACGAGTAGTATCCAGCCGCATACCCCACCGGGCCGGAGAACAGATGCGTGAAGCTGGCCAGCATCGCGTGCTCGGCCGGCAACTTCGCCGTCGAGTACGCCTGCAGCAACTCCCGCGACCAGTAGATCACGTCCCCGTCGACAGCCGGGTCATATCGCATGTGCAGCGCCAGATCGACCATCGAAAAAATCAACTGCCGCATCTGCGCGCTCGCCGCCCGGTACGTTCTCGCCCGCAACATCTTCGCAAACAACTCCTGCGGAATCGCTTCGCCGGTCTCGTAGTGGTGCGCAAAGAGGTCCAGCGCCTCCTTTTCCCAGCACCAGTTCTCCATAATCTGCGACGGCAATTCGACAAAATCCCATGGCACACTGGTCCCTGCCAGATCCCGCACCGGAACCCGCGAAAGCGAATGGTGCAGCAAATGTCCGAACTCATGGAACAGCGTTTCCACGTCCCGATGCGTTAGCAGGGCCGGCTGCTCGCCTATCGGCGGCGTCAGATTTCCGCACATCAGCCCCAAATGCGGCGCGCCGTCCATCCCGGTTAAGAACGCATCCATCCACGCCCCGCCGCGCTTGTTCTCCCGCGGATACATGTCCACGTAGAAACTTGCCAGGTGCTCACCCCCGCCGGCGTCGAAAATGTCGAAGTACCGAACGTCCTTGTCCCACGCCGGCATATCCGGCCGTTCCGAGACTCGTATACTGAACAGCCGCCCCGTTAATGCGAACATTCCCGCCATCGAACTCGACAGCGAGAAATACGGCCGAAGCTCTTCTTCGTTGAAATCGTAAAGCGCCAACCGCTGCTTCTCCGCGTAGTAACCCACGTCCCAAGGCTCCAGTTCCACCTCTCCCGCATACTCCCGCAGTTGTTCATTCTCCCGTTCGAAGAATGCCTCGGTCTTTGTTCGCAGCTCGGCCAGAAACGTCTCGGCCGCCTCTCCCGTTTTAGCCATCCGGTCGACCAGCACCAAATCCGCAAAGTGCGAAAAACCAAGCAATTTCGCCTTCTCCTGCCGAAGCGCGACAATCTTCAAAATGTTCTCGCGATTGTCGTACTTCCCGCTCGCGGCGCGCGTCGCGTAAGCCCGGTACATCGTCTCCCGCGTCGCCCGGTCATCCATGTACGTCAACACCGCCATATACGAAGGCGCCTGCAATGTGAACCGCCAGCCGGACAGTCCCTTTTGCTCCGCGCTCTGCCTGGCCGCCGCCACCGCGCTCGCCGGCAGCCCCGCCAGCCGCGCCTCGTCCTCGATTACCAGTTCAAACGCGTTCGTCGAGTCCAACACATTTTCCGAAAACTTCGTCGTCAACTGCGTCAGCTCAAGATCAATCTCCGCCGACCGCTTCTTCCCCGCCGGGTCCAAATCCGCGCCCGATAACCGGAACGCCTCCAGTGTCTTTTTCAAATGCCGGGCCCGTACCCCAGTCAACGCCTTCGCCTCGACGGTCTCCGCGTAAGCTTTCAGCCCCAACCACAGCCCGCCGTGCAGCCGAATGCTCGAATAGAACTCACTGGCCGGGCCCTGCGCCGCGTTATGCGCCTCCCGCAACTCCGGGTACGTCGCCACAGATTCCAAATGCCGCACTACGCCAAATGCGATATCCAGCGGTTCGGTGACATGATCCAGCGCAAACATTGTATTCTCGTAAGTCCGCGGACCGTCGAAGGCGGCAATCGCCTCAATTCGCGCCCGCGCCTCTTCGATCAATTCTAGAATTGCGGGCTCAACATGCTCCGCCCGGATCGTGTCAAAAGGAATCGCAAAAGGAATCGATAGGAGGGGGTTAGGCAAACTGGTGCTCACGCTATCCAGCCTACCCTACCCCTCAACTTCCAGCGCGCCTTCATAGATCGCCGCCATCGGCACCGCGCAGTCAATTCCGGTCAAGACGCACACCGCGTCCAACCCGGTAACGTCGTCGACATGCCATTTCCCAGTCTCATCCCGCGTATGAACCTCAACCCACGGCTCATCCTGCGAAACCAATATGAACTGGCGCAAGGCCGGGCTCGCACGGTATTCCCGCAACTTGGACCCACGATCCTTACTCTCGGTGGATGGCGAACACACCTCCGCCACGAACACCGGGTTTGTAACCACATGCTTACGGCCTGGTACGGTTTCCACCGCCCCACATATCACCGCCACATCCGGGTAGGTGAACATCTCGCCGGATCCTGTGCGAAATAGCACGTCGCTGCCCCCAACCCTGCAGCCTCGCCCGCGCAATCCAGCATGAATCGCCGCAATCAGGTTTCCGCAGATCGTCCAATGCGCAACCGACCCACCCGCCATCGCGGTCACCGCACCGGCATAGTACATATGCTTCGTCTCGGAAACCGCTTCGCGGTCTAAATACTCATCCGGCGAAAGCCACGGAATATGCCGAATAGCCATGCTTCAATCCTAAATCAAATCGCCGCGGCATTCGCCTTCGTCAACACCCCCCGCATCCCCGCCGCAATCACCTTTTGCGCCCGCAATCCGTCATTGTGCGAAGTCGGAAACGCCGCGCCTCGCCGGCAACAATCAATGAACGCCGCCGCTTCCGCCTTATACGCCGGGCCAAACCGGTCAACAAACTCCGGCGCCCCCGGACCACCCTTCCCTCCAGGAAACACTCGCCGCGCAATCGACTCCGCCGCCCCGCGCCGTCCAAACGCCTCCACGACAATCTCCCCCGGCCGCTGATCGAAATGGCCAATCTGTATCTGCCCCTGCTCCCCGTAAATCACCGTCTCCACCCGATACCCCGACACGTGATTCCGCGTGACCTGTACCTGCGCCAGCAAATCCTCGCCGAACCACATCGTCAGCATCGCTTCATCGAAATCTTCCTTGCACGTTGTCAACGCGTGACTATAAACCCGCGAGCCCACCGCCATCGCGCAGTCCGGCATTCGCCCCGTCAGCCATAAAATCTCATCGACATTGTGAACGGACATATCCGGCAAGATCCCGTCGCTCTGATATCCGTTCGGCGCCGGCCCGGAGTCCTCCAGCGCCGAGTAAATTTTGAAAACCCGCCCAATCGCCCCGCTCTGCATCAACTCCCGCCCATACGCCAACGCACCGTCAAACCGGCGCTGGAACGCCAGCATCGCCGCGTTCGGAGCATCTCTATCCAACTCCGCGCAAAACGCGATGTCCCCGTCCAACGACCCCGTTAGAGGCTTTTCCAAAATCACCCGATGCCCCGCCTTCACCAGTGCGCTCGCGTGTTCCCGATGCTTCTCCGTCGGCGTGACAATCATCGTGGCCGCGCACACTCCCGCCGCCATGTACTCCTCAATAGAAGAAAACAGCGGCGCCGTACAACCGGTCTCCGCCGCGAAACGTGCCGTCTTCGCCGTGTCGATATCCACCACTGCGGCCAACCGGCTAACCCCGTCCTCACGTTCCAACTCCAGCAGGTGTCGCGCATGAACCCAGCCCATACGTCCAATGCCAACAATGCCCATTTCCAATGGCTTATTCATAAAATCCTATCGAGGCGACGCCGTCGATTCCCGGATCACTAACTCCCCCGGTACTGCAATC